>Ga0213841_1000334_pt1 | contig 63848 bp, 68 predicted proteins | sample SWPATP23_FD_160125 | JGI IMG/M metagenome (GOLD analysis project Ga0213841, IMG submission 160125) | Coastal seawater microbial communities from Marineland, Florida, United States - SWPA TP2 #3 | ecosystem: Environmental > Aquatic > Marine > Coastal | place: USA: Florida | collected 2016-08-14
GTATTTTTCCATAATTCTATATCGCCTTCATTGTATTTTTCCGTCGTTTTGGAAATGGGATTTTAAAAAATTCGGTGGCAATGATCCAGCCCAAAATGGGAAAATTTATTTTTTCCGCAGCCCTAAAGATAATAATCCCGAAGAGTTTGTAGGAGTGGTGCTCATGGGGGATACTCAGGGGTAGTATTCCCAGCAGATCACGAAAAGCGAAATAAAGCATAATGCCGGCGACCGCCATCAGCCCCACAACCATCAGACTGTATACCGCGCGAAATACTGGCACAGTTTGCCGACGCATCTCATCCCCACGCAGAAATTCGATAATGCTGCTCAAGTTAATATCCACTACCAGATACCCAATTGTCACCCCATCCCGGCCTCTCCATTTTACCGCCGCCGACAAACACAGGTTACCGGTAGCTGTTGACATATAGGGCGAGGTGATAGCGATAGTGTCATTCTTTGACGCCATCTGGTAATAGGGACGTTGGCTGCGATCCATATTTTTGGCCCCGGGCAGTGCTTTTATACCCTCTTTACTGGCGATGACGTTATCGCTGGTTTGGATGCCCGCGGCATCCAGTGTATAGAGTAATTCGACAAAGGGGTAATGCGCACCAATATCGCGCATTGCTGTCATCAGCGCACCAGGATCCTCAAACAGATCGGGCTGTGTGACTCCAGTGAGTATGGAGGATATCAGGTCGTGTACTACGGACTGATAATCGTGATAGCTTTCGATCACACTTAAATAACTCATTGATCCCATTAGTATGTTCACCCGGTCTATGATGCGTATGGAAAAGTAGTCAGGCAATAACTGTACCATTGAAGAAGAGTCAACAAAGACAACACACCTTCATCTGGAAAGTCGGTCAAATCCAATAGTTGGCATTAGAGCCCACGTAACCGGCAATGCCGCAGGAAATATTGACCATTACCGATTCTCTGCCGACTTAGAAAAGCGGAATTCCTATGCTACACAGTTTGATCAAGTTTTAACCGCCCAGCTCCACCTCAGGACTAATCACTTGGGAAAACGGATCCTATTTGACTTGATAACGAACATTGTGCTGGAAATCTCTAAACGACCCAACTCTTTCGGTGGAGGGAAATAAATCCTGGAGCAAGCGATTGTCTAGCACTTAATAGGCTGTTAGGTCGCAACCTGCCCCCAAAATGTCAGGCCCAACGTGTAGATAAAAAAGTTTAGATGCGGATTCAAATCCGAAGTGCATCATGCGGGTTAAGCCGCAATAGCGACAACTACCAACAAAAAAACGCAAGTTCGAAAAAATACCGCTGGCAATTACACTGTCGAGGCCTGTTTCAATTGCCTATTGCGGCATAAGCTAGCAATTCGCCACTCACAGATGAGCAGGCAGAGTACAACGCGGCGAAATGGAACGTAAAATTGCCACCACGCGATACCCTTACCATAGCTTATGATTGGATGTATGGCATAGCGGACGTAGAAGTGGCTACGGTAACACATGCTGATGGCCGAACATCCGAGTTCGAACTGACAGTCACGTGGCTTCTTCAACAACAACCGTCTGCGGAGTGGTTGATAAAGAGGCAAATGTGGAACCGGAAGCCTGAGTTGTCTTAATGCGCACGTTGACTTGACGATTGGCCAATTCTGGCTTTTGTTCAAATCGCAATCTTCCCCTGTGGGTCACTGCTGCTCGACAACAGCGCTGTTTGTTTCTTGCGACGGAAAGTCCCCAGCACCTCAAACAGGGGAAAGCTGTTAGACCAAGGGGTCTTGAAACCTCTCCAAGATCTGGAGAAACCGGTCGCGACGCTTTTGGTATATCCTCACCAATTGTGGGTCAAACTTCATGCCAGACAGTTCGCGCATCATTGCGTCAATTTCTTCTATTTTCCAAGGCTCTTTGTAGCAGCGTTTACTAACCAAGGCATCGAATACGTCTGCCAAAGCAACAATTCTCCCAAATATGTGTATGCGTTCTCCAGATAGTCCCCGGGGATAACCACTGCCGTCCCAGTTTTCATGATGCTGGCTGGCGATAATGGCTCCGGCTTGCAAAACAGGCTGTTGCGATAACCCCAAACTGTCTTCCCCAATGGTAGTGTGGGTTTTCATGATTTCCCACTCTTGCGCATTGAGCTTGCCGGGTTTGTTCAGCACGGTATCGGGAATACCTATTTTACCGATATCGTGCAAGGGGGCTGCCAGGAACAGTTGCTCACATTCCGCAGCGCTGAGTCCTAGCTCTTCGGCCATCAATAGTGAATAGTGGGCCACCCGTCGTACGTGATTGCCGGTCTCCCTAGAGCGACTCTCAGCCAAGCCACACAATGAGTAAACAATTTCTCGCTGGGTTTGCCGCAGATTCTCATTGAGGCGAATATTGTCCAGAGCAATGGCCATGTTGCGGCAGAATAATTCGACAATATGCCGATCTACGTGGCTAATGGAGCGGTTGCCGCCTATATAGAGCACCGTCTCAATATCGTTGTGGTTAGCGACATAATGAATACTCTGGTCTTCATCGATCTTAGCTTCTTTTCGCTCCATCAGGTCATTGAACTGTGCTTTTAGCCTCGGTTCCAGTTCATCGGTTGCATTTAAAAAGCGTCCCTTATTTGCATGAGCCAGCACTTGGGTCGCCTGGTTTTTCTTTTCCGCAAGAATACCGTCATATTCCGCTAACAACATCTCGTCTTCCATATAGAGCAACGCCGCAAGTTGCTCTAACACCCCTTGGGCGAAGCTGTGTATTGAGTCTTTCTTCAAGATGGTGGCGGTGGCTTCGATGACTTTCTCCAATCCTTTGCGCGTTCGATGCAGAGCCACTATATCTCGGTAGGATCGTAGCGCGGTGTAGACAGCTGAGTAGAGCTTTCGATTGGTGAGTTCCGTTTTTTCCTTGTAGTCATTGATGTCGTACCGCTCGATAACATCTCTTTCAGGGGCTTGTCCTGGCTGCCCGGTACGCAAAATTATTCTTACTTGGTGGTCATCAAGTTCGTGACGAATGTAATCAACCAAGTTTAGCCCGGCATCTTCGGTTTCCATAACCACATCAACAAGAGCAACACTGATATCCTTCTCTGTAGACAGTATTTTGCGGGCCTCTTCCCCACTGAAAGCATTCAAGAACTGTAACTTTCGACCGCCAAATTGAGCGTTGCTTAGCGCGAGTTCGGTGATGGTGTGAACCCCTTCCTCATCATCGACGATCAGTATTTTCCAAAAGGTCTTTGGGTGGGGTGGGGGGGTGTCCTTCGGTTGATTATCCCTACCAAAAAGCGGGTTATCGTTTTGCATGTTCCACTGCTCCCTTTCCTTGATCCTGCCCTTGAGAAATTCACTTTGTTAGACATAATGAAGTTATCAAGTGGACAATATTGCTATATATTAGCGCAAAACAGATTAAATATCCTAAGGAATATAGTGCATTTTTACCAAATCGCTAATGTCCAAAGAAAATGCTGATAAGGAAGTGTTAAAGTGTCAATTTATCAAAGGGTTATAGCTGCTTGTGGCGCGCTTGTGTTTGTGGCAGTCCTAGCCATTGGTTTTACGTCTTCTTATGTCGGCAAGAAGATGCTGCTGGACTCGATTTACTCACGTTTAGATGCCGTGGCAACGAATCAGCGAGATAAAGTGAACGGGGTTGTGAAAGCTTGGCAAGATCGAGTCGCGTTAATTGCCAGCCGAACGCAGTTACGAATCAGTCTGAAGCGCTTTTGGGAGAAGGGGGATGATGCTGATTTAACCAAGGTTAGAAAAATCATTGAGGATGCGAGAAAATCGGTGCCCGCTGTAGAGTACATCGCAGTCGGAGCGACACAAGGGAATCCTATTGTGAGCACATCTGGTGCTGAAAGCATTAATACTGCGTCTATGATTAGCCTCAATGCTCAGGAGCGGCAGATTAAGCTAACTCACATGTCTATGGATCAGGCAGGTCATTTATATGCTCATATTCAGGCCCCCATGGTTTTAGACGGTGAGCCTATTGGCCTGGTCTATGTCACCCTAAGGGCGGATGAGTTAATAATGGCCGCCCAGGATTACACAGGGCTGGGTGAAACTGGAGAAACTATCCTCATCGCGATGAATCGCCGTGGGGAAAACCAGTATTTACACCCACTTCGACATGATAAGACGGCCGCACTGAAACCCGGCAGGTTATTGGAGGATGGCGAGAAACTCCAGACGAATTTTGACACGAATAGCGGGCGTTTTCCTCAAGAAATGACGGACTATAGAGGAGCAAATACGCTTGGGACCGTACTTCCTCTAGGAGATATCAATGGTATCGTATTGGTCAAAATGGATAAAGACGAAATCCTGGCGCCAGTCACAGAGTATCAGAAAATCATCCTATGGGCAGTGGTTATATTCAGTTTGATCGCCATAGTGATCGGCCTTCGCATAGCTCACGCAATTGCAACGCCAGTCGTAAAGTTAGCGGCCAAGAGCCAGCGAATTCGGCTCGGAGAGCATCATTTACGCGCCACCGTCTCCCCGACACAAGCGAAAGAAATTAACGAGCTGGCGATTTGCTTTAACAGCTTGGCTGACAGCCTGTTGAATGCCAATGCTGAACTGGAGCAGCGAGTGGCAGAGCGGACCCAAGCGCTGGAAACGCTCAATGATACGCTCGAGCAACGGATTGAATCTCGTACTCAAGCGTTGAAAACGGCAAATCTGGAGCTAGAAACTGCGCTGCAGCACCTGCGGACTACTCAGGCCGAACTGGTTGAATCTGAGAAAATGGCTGCCCTGGGTGGGTTGGTGGCGGGCGTTGCGCATGAAATTAATACGCCGATTGGCATTGCTGTTACGGGTGTTTCCTACCTAAAGGATGCAGTAAACGACATTAATACTAAATTCGGCACGGAACAAATTACCCGCGGTGATCTTAAACAGTTTATTGATAACGCTACCCAGACTTGTGATCTCATGACAACACAGCTAAACCGCGCTGCGGTACTGGTATCTGACTTCAAGCAGGTGGCGGTGGATCAATCCAATCCTGATTATCGAGGGGTGAATCTTTATGATTACCTGGAAAAAATAGTGGCCACTTTGCAACCTCAATTTAAGAAGACGCCTCACCAGATAAAGATGGTCACGGAAAAAGGTTTGGATATCCAAACGTGTCCAGGAGCATTGGCTCAGGTATTAACAGCACTTGTGAATAACGCTTTGGTACATGCCTTTGACGAAAACGATGAATTCCAAGGCGAAGTTATTATTACTGCCGAAAAGATCGAGAGTATTTGTCGAATACAAGTATCTGACAATGGGAAAGGCGTAGACGCCGAGAATCAGTCCCGGTTGTTTGAGCCGTTTTATACGACTAAACGCGGGGCAGGCGGAAGTGGATTGGGATTAAGTATTTCCCACAATATTGTCACCGATATTCTCAGAGGCATTATCCATTGTGTCAGCAAACCCGGACAGGGGGCCCATTTCATCATTGATTTGCCCCTACTAGCAGAGATGGCCTGAGCTGGAGATAGGGGCTAGTGAAATTGTGTATAGAGGGGGTTAACCATCATTCGTTGCCGCGCCTATCAAAACGGGGCATTAGACAGTCGGGTGATAACCGATAGCGTGTTTTGCTTAATTGGTTATAGGGCAGGTGTGTCAAATGCCGCCCTAAAATGTTAAAGCCCCACTATAATCAAGTTGTCGCAAGGGATCGACGCGACGAGCAAGCTTAAATCGAACGTCTGTTATTTCCCGGGCGTGCGTCTCCGGCAGGCGTTCGATAAGTACCTATTAACCAGGCGAGAGGAGGTGACAACCGTGCCGAGGTTCATCGATACCCACCCCATGAAACCGTTCACGGCGGACGAGCTGAACAAATTGCAGAATGCGCCGCCGGACGAGTTCGGGGTCACACACCACGATATCCTGTATAGCGAGAAGGACAACAAGATCTATTGCGTGCTGGATGCCCCGAACATCGAAGCGATTCAAAAGCATCATGCGAAGGCCGGCATCACCTGTGAATGTATCCACGAAGTGCAGTCGACGCGGGTGTGACGGATAGCGCTTGGCCGGCGCCCTCGTCGATAGCTGCGCAATGCGAGGCAAGGATGCGGAGAAGACGTTCCCGCTTTGAGTCAGTGGCGGCAGGACAGGCTGCTGGAGCCTGCCTGCCGCCCCAGCCTCGGAGCCAAACACGCACCGCTCCTTGGGGATCAAAACTGTCCGGTGGGGCACCACCGCCACACTTGGCACTCCCAGCTGATGTGATCTGACAATAATTGCCGCGACAGCCACTTTTCGCTTTCGCGCATCAGGCCGCTGTTAACCTATTGCAGACACTGGGGTCTGTTCCATATTTGCCCAGAGAAGGGGCCGTAAAAAGCCGTTACGCTCATAAATTACTTATCGCAATTACTGAGGCGGGTTTTATACGTGTTCCTTATAAATAGCCTGTGCCAGGCCAAGAAAACAGCTGTAGAATTGCATCATTGCCGCACTAAAGTGTGATCGTTATGACTGTCAAACCACTCACTATCGGTACCATTGCCAAACGCTCCGGTGTGAGCGTTGAAACTATCCGTTTTTACCAGCGCGAAGGCTTGATAGTTGAACCGCCAAAACCCGTCACTGGCTTCAGAACCTACCCCACGGAAACCATCGGCCGGTTAACGTTTATCCAGCGCTCCAAGGGGCTGGGTTTTACGCTGGCAGAGATTAAAACGCTGCTGCAACTGCGGGCATCCGATTGCACGGCCACCCGGACGTTGACGCAACAGAAATTGGATCTGATCCGATCAAAAATCGCTGACCTCCAAACCATGGAACTTGCGCTCGAACAGCTTGTGACTCAGTGTGAGTCCCGTCAGCCCACCGATAACTGCCCCATCATTGCTGCCTTGAGCGATAAGTAGAGAACTGTTCTTGATCCCGTACTTGGGTACGGTGTATATCCTGAGACCAGGGCTAACATGTGGGGTTACTATGGAGACCGACCAAATCACGCAACAACGTACACTGAGCTGGATTGCTCTGTTTTCGGCCACGGGAACGCTGCTGTGCTGTGCATTACCGATCCTGCTGGTCAGTATGGGATTTGGGGCCGTGGTCGCCGCATTGACCAGTGCATTGCCCATGCTGGTGACATTGGCGGAATATGAGCTATAGATGTTTACAGGGTCAGCCGTGATATTGGCGATAACCGCCTGGGTCTTGTGGCTGCGCCCCCAGGCATGTACCAATGATCCCCTATGGGCACAACGGTGTACGCAAGCGCGAATATGGAATCGGCGGGTATTTTGGGTCGCCGTGGCGGTCTGGATGGTTGGTTTCACGGCCGCATTCCTGCTGTTGCCTGTCCGTAACCTCTTTGGCATATAGGTGTCGATATGCGCGCGATCATGGCAGGGGTTTGGGGCGCTGGCTTGCTGATGTCTATGGCGAGTTATGCCGACACCATTGAAGTGGATATGAACGGTTTAACCTGTGCATTTTGTGTTGATAGCCTTCAGCGACAACTGAAGAAAATGCCTAATGTAGAGCAGGTGGATGTTAGCCTCAATTCGAAGAAGGTACGAATAGTGTCCCGCGCGGACAGCATCGACATCGAACAGGTAAGAGCCATCGTGATCAACTCGGGCTTCACGCCGGTGAAGATCCGGAGAGTAGACGGTGAACCGTAATGGGGTGAGTGTAGTTGCTGGGGTGGTGTTGGCGTTACTGCAACCGCTGGCGCAAGGGATGGGGCTGCGCGCTTTTGTTGCCTTACCCGTTGAAAAAGGCGGTGGCGTATTGCGCGGCACGGTCGAACACACTGCAGATACCGACAGCAACAGATTTATGCTCAATGCCGCTTACGGCATCAGTCACCAGCAAACTCTCTTGTTTGGCGTGCCGTATCGACTGTCTCCGGAGGGTAGTGGTCGTCTGGGCGACATTGGGGCGATCTACCGTCATACCGTTTTGCAATTGGATGCGCCACAGGGCACAGACCGGCTTGGCTGGTTGGCGGGTGTGGTGGTTCCCACGGATAGCCAGCGCGATGAAGCGGTCCAGGCTGGCGCGGTCTTTACCCATTATCGCGGGAGAAATGAATTCGACCTGGATGTGCTATACCAGCAAGGCTTCGGTGACCGTGCCAATGCCGCGCGGTATGACCTGTCCCAAGTGTGGGCATGTGAAAACGGAAACCATGCCTACCGATCATTGTCAGTGGTTCTACGAGTGTGAAGGATGCCACGCGGTGCTGAGTCCGAAGCCGGGTAACTGTTGTGTGTACTGCTCTTATGGAAATGTACCGTGCCCTCCGGTTCAACAGGATGGCGCGTGTTGTGGCACATAACCACCCGCAACCCAGAGTGTCTAGATGCTGGTGGACGCTTTGCTAGGGCGGCGTTTTCTCAGTGAGTGAAAGCGCCAGCGGGTCATCGCTCCTGCCGGAAGCCACCGGAGCAGCTGTGGAAGTAGCGAAGCGGTTGAAACTTCCAGTGGGATTCGGCCTGCATAGCCGCAAAATGTATCAAAGATGGCTGCAAACCACGGATATGGATGTCAGGGCTTCCAGAGGACAGTTGCTTTTCAACCTCATTTTAGGATGTCGGTGACAAGCTATCAAAAAATAATGAATGTTCCGTCTGACGCCCCAATCGCGATTTGAAGGGTCTTTCGATCTGGGGCTACACCTCTTTGGTGAGATGTGGTGAAACTAGCCCATGAGTTGGGAGGGTCAACAAGTCCTTAAATAGCCAGAGCCCCTTAAGAAACTAATAAAGTAAACGAGCAGGCGGCCTACTTAGCAAAGTAAATGGGATGCGAGAGGATTGCCGTCCGGAAAAGGCAGAACAACACCAAGTTATTGATTTTTGGCTTTGCAGTTGGCTTAAGAGGGGCCTTTGGTCAAGGTTAACCGCCTTCTGCAGGTCATAGCTTGCCACCATTTTTGTCCTATTGGGAGGAACGACCCTCCGACACTATTGATACATCAGGGCCTTCGAACCGGGAACCATTGATGAGCCTTTCTCTGATAGGGAAGCGTAGGCCTCAATCCCAGGATAGCTTTCGCAGCACGATATCAAATTCAATGATGTTTACCCGTGCATGGCCACGCCATTGTGTTTCCAGCGTCTCGTAGCCCGCGGCGGTGACGATGAAGTGGATATGTGGCGAAGCGAGATTTGGCCATTCCGTTTGGAAACGGTAATGGCCGTTCTTGTCACTGAACAGGTAGGCTCGCAGCCGGTCCACGTATTTTCCCTGTTCACCTGCCTGCCAGTGAGCCACCTTCGCAGCAGGCACAGGGGTACAGTCCGGGGCGGCGAGAACTCGTCCGCTCACCACAATGCCTTGGCTGACATCAACTTTTTGGACAGTCACCGGCTTGTAATGGGTACCGGTTGTACGGTGTGGTGTGGGTATACATTCTCCCGATGCCTGGAGAAAGGATGGAGACAAGAGCAGCGCCAAGAGCGGGAACCAGAGGTAGCTGCGCATAGGGTATACCCCCACCGGGGCCTTCAACGGTATAAGATCCAGTATAATCGGTTAGCGGGGCAAGAGATACTATTTCACCCGTAGATTGTTGACGAACCGGTTGAACGGTTTGCTGCCCCAAACAAGAGGGCGCCGGTCAATCGCTTGTCAAAAACATTAGTCAATAGCCAATTTTTCACGCTTGCTCACCAGTACATCGATAATAAATTGAATATGCTCCTCCAATGTCCGCTCGAGTAGTGCCACGCCCGTATACACTTCGTGGCGATCAACAGAGGCAGCAAAACGCTTATCCTTAAGTTTTTTCTTTACGGATTTTACCGACAGGCCGTCAATGCCTGTGGGGCGTACCAGGCTCGCTGCGACGATAAAGCCCGTGAGCTCGTCACAAGCCAGCAGCGCTTTGTCCAATCGGTTGCGGTATTCCACGCCCCACTGGGTGTAGTGGGCAGATATGGCGTAAGCGATCGCCGCTTCGCCTTGATCGCGTAAGAGCGTCACAATTCGCTGCGGATGTTCTTCGGGCCAGGCTTCATAATCGGCATCGTGTAAGAGGCCAGTGATGCGCCACGTCTCTTCGTCTTCCCCAAAGTAGCGCGCATAGGCGCCCATCACTTCCGCAACGGCGTAGGCGTGTTTGAGCAGGCTTTGGCCACTGGTCATCTCCCGGAGTATCCGTTCGGCTTCTTCAAATGTCATGGAGTTCTCCTTAAAGGGTGTTCACGCTATAGACAGCAGCGGTTGCGATCGCCACCTCACGCTTGAGAATAGATGAGCGAATGAGAGGCATGGAAAGACAGAGACCGTTGCGAAAAGGCTGTAAACCAATGCCATCTATTTGTTGTCTAAACACTATTAAATAGAAAAAATACCCTGGCAAATTCAAAAAATTAAGACAATCGATGGAAAAAAACTGTCAGCCTCCCAAATTCTGGCGCACATTCGACGGCGTTGTCCACAGGCACAAGCAGGCTTATCGACGTACAAAGGCGAAGTTTCCGTTAAGCTGACCTCCGGCACCGAGTGGGTTGTACCTTTGGAGGACCTCAGGGATACCCGGGTGCTTGACGAATTCGTTGCGGAAATGCTCACTCACAACGACAATGTAGTCATGCGGTCAGACAGCGAAGTGACATTGCTTCGCGATCGCCTGGTGCCGCCAAATAACGCTACTCAACTGACATGAGGACAACAGTTGCAAACCGTATTTATCTGGAGGGGATCAGGCGCAGGCCGGCGCAATCGGGGAGAAAGGTTTAGCGCTGGATCAAAGCGACGACTCCACCGAAAGATCCGGAAAAAGAGCACTGGCGCCGTCAGACGGTGGTTGCGTTGCTGGCGGGTACAAAACGGGACAGGTGTAGACACACAGGGCAGTGTCGCCGAGATCCCCATAGCGGAAGTCATCGGTGGGTGTTCACGGGGTTTTCTCACAGGAAATATCCGCAAAGATCCTGGCAATGCTGAACATTTGCACCGGGGTTACGATTTTTTCAGGTAAAGCTTCCTCCTTTTAAGGATAATGCTAGGAAAGAGCAAGCGGGTGTTATCACCCAGGTGTCTACGAGGCAACTAGTGAAACGCCGGCGACTCGACAACTCGCTCGTTTGCAAGGATAGTTTTAGTAAAACCGTCCAGGTGACTTGTAGCCTCACGTTGTGACAATGACACGGGACGCGGCGTTTCCGGCCAAGAGTTCAGAGGCTGGAATAATAAAGTATTTTTAAGGATGGAAAAGTTATGACACCCAAATTGAGTGGTATTGACCACGTGCATGTGTATGTCTCCAGTTGGCAAGAGGCGGAAGAGTGGTATAAAAACGTACTGGATTTAAGCGTGTTGACGCGCTGATGGTCTGGGCGGTAGAAAACGGGCCGCTCACCTTGGAGAATCCGGAAGGCACTGTACACCTGGCGCTTTTTGAATCCGATCGATCCCCAACGTCTACGATTGCTTTTGGTGCCAGTGGTGAGGAGTTCCTGGCCTGGAAAGCGCATCTGGAAAGTCATGCCATTGACCTCCGGATTACGGACCACCAATTAGCCTGGTCGATGTACTTCAGTGATCCGTTTGGGAATTGCCACGAGATCACAACCAACGACTATGATATGGTATCAAAGCAGATTGCGTAACCATCACGTCACCCGGGGCGGGGCTTGAAAACCACAGGAGGTAGTACACCATGCCTTCGAAGTGGTGATGTTGGTGGTCTACCATTACTCCGGGTTCAAGCTTGGCCGGGACGACGTTGCCAAATTGATGGCAACTCGAGGTATACTCCTGAGCCACCAAACGGTACATAACTGGGTGCAGGTCTTAGGCCTCGAGTTGGGCATCAAGCTCAGACAGGCTCGCCGGGGAACTGCCGGCAATAAGTGGCACATGGATGCGACCTATATTAAAGTCGAAGGTCACTGGTGCTACTTGTGCCAGGCCATTGATAAGCAGGGCAATCTGGTGGATGTTTACCTCAGCGATGTCAGAGAACTGATGTGGCAATTCTTCCGGGTGGAAAATAAAACCCGAGGAGAGTGTCGCTGGGAAACTCACGTTAAAATTCAACAATACTGCAAAATATGGCGTTTTCTTTATAACGCGAGAGGGAATAAGAGAAGGTTACACGGCAATTGACTCATAGTTTTGACGGAACCTCCCAAGTTCTACCTGCTCCAGAAAAGTCGCCGACCAAAGCTGTATACCCCGCGAGCGGTTTCACTGGGTTGTCCCTGCAGATCCGTTAAGCGCAAGTGATCCTCGACGAGTCGCCAGGGAAAATACCCGGCGCCACCGTGAGCCAGGATGTGATTCAAACCCAGCCAACCGATGTTGGCGCTCAGTCCGGGGCCCTGAAAGTCGGGGTAGGCCAATGTCGTGGCGAGCGCGTTCCACCGTGCGCACGAGGGTGGTCACATAGGGTTGAAACCAGCGGCCGGCCGGTGTCAGGACAGTGCCGGCCTTGTTTCGCACGAACAGGTTGCAGCCGCGTTGCTGAAATTGCCGGCGGCGACAACGGTCAAAAAGGTACGGGCGAGTTCCGTGTCCATGTGAGTCTTTAGCCGTTTAGGCGTCGGTTGTCAAAAGAAAGTCGCGCAACACGACGGCCTGATTGTGCGACTCGTCTTTCGCCCCGAACACGAGAGTGACCCGCCCTTCAGCCAGGCGTTCGCGTAAAAGATCGAGGCCGTCGGGGCCAGCGTCCAGCTCTTTGCGGTAGCGGCGCTGAAACTCCGGCCACTTGGTGACCTCGTGCCCAAACCATTGGCGCAGCGCGGTCGAGGGCGCGACCGCCTTGAGCCACAGGTCAAGCTTGAGCGACGCCTTGGTAAAACCCCGGGGCCAAAGCCGATCGACTAGAACGCGGCAGCCATCCTCTTCGCTCGGCAGTTCGTAGGCACGTTTAATCTGTATGTCCTTCTGCCTACCCATTATTCGCACCATTAGTCGAAATTAATACGATAAGTCAGAATTAGTAACCATGCAAATGTAGATGAATGGTGTATCGTTGGACGGATAAGCCTGGTCGACGTTTGTCAGGCGGGTTGAGATCACTTGCTTTCCGCCAGGGATCTGCGTAATCTGCGAGATCACGTACACAGGTAGCGGCCCTTTCCCTCACGAAGATTTCCCATGTGCTCAGTCCTAACCTGAAAGGATAGCGTTCAATAGCTCGTACGCACGGGTGCCGATATAGGCATAGAGTCGCAGGCAAATCAGTCCCGCGATCACACACCAGGCGTTTGTCAGGGACAGTCCCAGTGCGATCAGGGTAATCCCACCGAGCAGCGACACCATCAGCAACTGGAACAGCAGGACCGGACCATAACCGTTGAGACCGCTGAATAAGGCAGTCAGTTCCTTATCTCTGTTGGAGGGCAACAAGGGGCGTGTGGTATGAGAGCGTTGGTCTGTCATCGGAGTCACCTTTTAGTTCACCGCTTATTCGCGTCGATACCTCGATCTATGACACAGATTTCAAACAGGGGAATCAATTGCCCAATCATGATCTCAGCGCCACGCAGAGTGCCGCCACTGCTCGGTTCCCAGTCGAACTGGCAGCAAACCGGTTCGTGATCTGCAGGGGCGCGAATCACTCCGTCAAACCAGGTTTTTTTCAGAAGCGGATCCCTTGCGGGCTACCACTTTAGCTTAGATCAGCATCACACTTTACTCCAGTGAGAAATATTGATAAATAATATCGGAAATTTCAATGCCAAATAGGTGCAGGCCATTGAAACCGGGGACGGGCGGTGCTTTTCTGGGTGGTCGAGAAAGTGTCAGCCTTTGAGTATCGAAAAACGTAATATCTATAAGAGCAATCCAACTCATCGATGGTTGATATCGAAATAAATCGTTTGAGTTGCCACGGACACCGCTGCCAGAATACCTCCGCCTTGATCGGCTTGGATGGAGGCGTGGGCCAACGACGCCTTCAACACACGCCAGTGGTAAAAGGCGTTGGGCGTACGAAAAGTGCGGCGACGCCAATACCGGGCGCTGATTGAAAATGACAGGCTGATTGGAGGTAGTGGGGTATCGATATGAAAGGCGATTAGAGTTTATCAGGTCCTAATCGCCCACAGGGAGAAAGGCGTTAACAGAGACTGTACCGGCAGGCGTAGAAATATTATCCATGCGTTGTTGGATTTTCATAACCCCGGGTCATACTGTGGTGTTCTTTACTTGACAAGTGTGCTGATTGCGGGAGTGGGACATTCGTATTTTTCTGGCTACTCTTGGTGTTGCAATGGGTTTTCAGATTATGTACGTTGTTTGCCACATCAAGATAATACACAAGCACTTGATACGGCAAGGGATTCACTGGCATTAATGGACAATTTTCATGAACACACATGTAATGGGCGAGCTGAAAGTGACAGACAAATCTTGCGAGCTATACAAAATAGCGGCCGCTGACTGCTGCCGGTAGAGGGCGAACTCGCCTGGGTAAAAGGGTATCACGGCGCTGATGAGGTCGAGGGGTTGATCGGTGGTCACCCACGGTTAAGAGGAACCAATATGATGCAAAAAGTCTGCGTCAGTATCTATCGCTTTAATCCAAAAACAGACGCCAAGCCTTATATGCAGGACGTTGAACTGGATATCGAAGGGCAGAACCTCATGGTGTTGGACGTACTGGAGCGGCTCAAAGAGCGGGATCCAACCCTGGCCTTCCGCCGTTCCTGCCGCGAAGGCGTGTGTGGCTCCGACGGGATAAACATCGGTGGGAAAAACGGCTTGGCCTGTGTTACACCGCTGTCGGAAGTGGTGAAAAAGGGGAGGTTGGTTTTGCGTCCGTTGCCGGGCATGCCAGTAATCCGGGATTTGGTTGTGGATTTTGCCCAGTTCAATACGCAGTATGAAAAGGTCCGTCCCTTTTTGATCAACGACACGCCGGCGCCAGCTATCGAGCGGCTGCAGTCGGTGGAAGACCGCGCCAAATTGGACGGACTGTACGAGTGTATCCTCTGCGCCTGCTGCTCTAGCGCCTGTCCCTCCTATTGGTGGAATCCCGACAGGTATATAGGTCCCGCCGGGCTTTTGCAGGCGTACCGTTTTCTGATAGACAGTCGGGATACCGATCAAGAGAACCGTCTGGCAAGACTGGAAGACCCCTACAGTGTGTTTCGTTGCCACAACATTCAGAACTGTACCTACGTGTGTCCCAAGGGATTGAACCCCATGCGGGCTATTGACCGGATTCGTGCGCTATTGCTCGAGCGGGGCACCTGACAGGGTGATATGGCAAACCCATTGCGGATATGGTGCCCAGCCGCGTCGGTAGCCGCCTCAAAGCCCAGGCTGCGATTAACGATATCCTAAAAGCCAAAAAACACCGGGTTTCGGATCAAGACCTGACGGACTTGAAGGAAAGTGGGTGCAAATAACGGATTTTGTACTGGACAACTCCGTAGCCATGCGCTGGTTGCTGAAAAGCGAAAAGGCTTCGGGTCAGGCCTACGCCGAAGCCGTCCTTCAGACCCTTGCCGATGAACTATTGATCTTGAATTCCTCGTCTCTCTGGACTAGCTGATCGGCTGCGTCGTGATTGTTTCGTAGCTAAGCCCCTGTTTTTCTATCAGGATGCGCAGCCGTTTCAGTGCTTCGAGCTGGATCTGCCGCACTCGCTCGCGGGTAAGCCCTACCTCGCGACCCACTTGTTCGAGGGTGCGCGTCTCTCCGCCGCCGAGTCCAAATCGGTGCACCAGCACTTCGCGATGCCTTGCTGACAAGGCCGACAACCACTGGCTGAGATTCGCACGCACTTCGGCTTCCTGGATCATATCGGAAGGCTCGGAAATCTGCGGGTCGGCAGTCACATCCGCCAAGGGCATGTCAGAAGCAGGGCTGACAGCCTCATCCAATGACGACATTCCCGCATTCAGCGTTAACGCGCGTGCGACATGGGTTACCGGTTTAGCCACACATTCGGCAATCTCTTCGGAGGTGGGGTCACGCGCGAGCTTTTGCGACAATTCCCGTCCCACGCGTAGATAGCCCTTCAATTCCTTAACCACGTGGATGGGCAAGCGAATGTTGCGCGTTTGGTTCATAAGCGCCCGTTCAATGGTTTGGCGGATCCACCAGGTGGCGTAAGTGGACAGGCGAAAGCCGCGCTCGGGATCGAACTTCTCCACAGCGCGAATGAGCCCCAGATTGCCCTCTTCGATCAAATCCAGCAATGCCAAGCCCCGATAGAGGTAGCCCCGGGCAATCTTGACGACCAGGCGCAAGTTGCACTCGATCATGCGCTGGCGCGCGGCCTGATCCCCCTCTTGCACCTTGCGCGCCAGGGCCTGTTCCTCCTCCGCACTCAACAGGGTCGAATATCGCATTTCCCGGAGGTACAAACTGGTGGGGTCCAGGCATTGACTGTCGCCTCGCTGGCGCTTGACACCGGTTGTGCGTGGTCGATTCCCTTCATGGCGCATCTCGGCGACATCCAGGAAAATATCGGTTTTGCGATCCTCTGCCTGTACGGCCCTCGCTTTGTCTCGCCGTCTAGCTGTGCGTGTTTCGCAAGTCTGTGTCCTCATGTTGTCAGTCCCCCCCACTGCACAGTATCCGAAATGGTCGAGGCAGTATAAATGCCAGGCTTCCGCCCCGGTATGCGGATTTTTCTTTAGTCGACCTGTGGGAAATACGTAGCTGATAACGGCAATCGGTACCGATTAGGCCGTCTTTGAGAATGCTGTTCACAAACCTGTTATTGCTGATTCTCCAGACAAACGGCTGTCCCGTTGTACTGGGCTATGGGCGACACGATCGCGAGGATGCCGCGCGGGTTTTCGTGAATGACCAGTCTCAAACAGCCGGAAGCTTATTGCCAAGGTAAATTACTATTGCAGCAGTGATAGATTGGGGTGGCCTGCCAGCTACAGCGACGGGTTTGCATTGAATTTCTTGTCAGCGCTATCCTTGACGCCGATAATGTTACTGTTTACCAACTCTGGTCGTAGATAGGACGCGCTTATGGTTGTCAGCGTAGCGGAAGAGGACAAGCCGGCGGCGGCAAAGACCATGACCGCCGCCTTCTTGCTCACTGGCGTCTTGATCTGCGTCAGTGCGTGGTTTTCTTTAGCACAGAGCAGCGTTTATGCGGTTTTGGTCTTCCCGGTTTGGCCCGCTACCGGTATCGCGATCGCCGCGGTTTGGCTCTTTGGCTACCGCATCTGGCCGGCTATCGCCGCCGGCATAGCCGGGGCTCTGCTGTTGCAGGGGCAGGCACCGGGTGCCGCGCTGTTTGTTGCCACGGTGCAGGTGACCGAAGCGTCATTGGCCTGCTATCTGCTGCGCCACTTTATCAAGCAAGCCTCACCGCTGGAGCAGATTCGCGATGTTTGGCTGTTGACAGCCATTATCGGCCTGGTCACCGCCCCGTTGTCGGCCAGCCTCGGTACCGGCGGGCTCGTCCTCAGTAATACCCTCGCGGGGAGTGATGTCGCGCGCGCCTGGTTATACTGGTGGGTCGCTAATGTCACCGGAGGGATCTTGATCGCACCCTTGTGTATCGCCTGGTATTTGGCCGTTCGAAACGGCGTCAGTCGCCGTCGCTGGCTGGAACTGGCGTTGTTCGCAGTGGGCGTCGCCGGCATTGGGTGGTTGGCCTTCGACCCAAGGGCCTGGCTCGGCGCAGGCACACTCTACGGATTGGGTTTTCTGCCCGCACCTCTGGTACTTTGGGCTACACTTCGCCATCAGCAGCTGGGTGCCACCTTATCAGTATTCGCTCTGAGTATAGTAGCCTTTGTTCTTGTATCGGCGCATGTCAATTCAACGGCGCTAAGCGTTGCGGAGCGCGGCAGACTGTTTATTGTCACACAGCTTTATTTCACCGTTATGAGCGTTTTTTTTCTCGTCGTAGCCGCGTTGCTGTTTGACCGGGAACGGGTAGAAACGCAATTGCGACATCAGCGGCGCAGACTCCAAACCCTCCTGGGTAACCTGCCCGGTATGGCTTACCGCTGCGCCAACGACAGGTGCTGGACGGCGCAATTTGTGAGCGCGGGCAGTGAATCGCTCACCGGGTATGGCCCGCAAGAGTTCGAGGCGCGGCGTGTTTGTTGGGCCGATATCATGCACCCGGAGGATCGGGAAGCGGTGTGGCGCAGCGTGCAACAGGCGCTCGCGCGGGGCGAACCGTTCGAGGTGCACTACCGCATCCTTACCAGGGACGGCGAGGAGAAATGGGTCTGGGAACGTGGTGGTGCTGTCCTCGGGGAGCGAGGCGAGATCGAAGCGCTGGAGGGGTTCGTCACTGATGTGACACAGCTCGAGGAATCCAAGACCGCACTGGCACGCTCAGAAGCCCAAGCCAAGGCGGTCTTGGACACTGCCGTCGAGGCCATTGTCACCATCGATAACACCGGCCGCATCCACTCCTTTAATCGCGCCGCGGAGACCATGTTCGGCTATGGCGCCGATGAAGTGCTCGGCGAGAATGTCAAGCTGTTGATGCCGGAATCCTACCGCCGGGAGCACGACGATTACATTCGACACTATCTGGATACCGGCGAGCAGAAGATTATCGGCGTCGGGCGTGAAGTCACGGGCAGGCGCAAGGACGGTAGGACATTCCCCATCGAGCTGGCGGTCAGCGAAGTACTGATTCACGGCGAGCGAACCTTTACCGGTATCATTCGCGATATCTCCGAGCGCAAGGAGGCGGAGGAGGCGTTGCGTCAAAGCCACGAACAATTGCAGACCACGTTTCAGAATGCCCCAATCGGCATCGTGACCTTTCGCCCCGGCGAGCGGTTTCTCTCCGCCAACAGGGCCTTCTGCGACATCAGCGGCTACTCGGAAGCTGAACTCCGCGGCCTGACCCTCAAAGCGCTGACGCATCCGGACGATTGGACGGTGACGGAGCGGCTCGCGCAACAGGCGCAAGCCGGCAAAATCGACCACTACAGCTACGAGAAACGGTATATCCGCAAAGATGGTGAAAGTGTTCACGTCGCAGTGCGCAACGCGGTGACCCACGACCGCGCCGGGCGCCCCGATCTGGTGATTGGTCAGGTGGAAGATCTCACTCAGCAACGCCGAGCTGAACAGGAGGCCAGTGTACACCGGGAGCGACTCGCCCATGTCGGCAGGCTCAGCACCCTGGGGGAGATGGCCGCGGGGATTGCCCACGAGGTCAATCAACCGCTGACGGCAATCTCACTCTATGCCCAGTCCTGTCTCAGGCTCCTGCAAGCCGACCGCCCCAATCTGGTGAAATTCGGTGAGGCGCTCAGCAAATTAAACCAACAAGCGTTGCGCGCCGGCAAGATTCTGGAACAATTGCAGCAACTGGTCAGGCGTCGGGAGAGTCAAAAAGAACTCACCGACTGCAACCGGCTGATACGGGGCATTGTCAATTTGGCCGATACCGAAGCACACCTGCACAATATAGCCGTGTCGCTGGAACTGGCCGCCGAACTGCCCGATATCTATTGCGATCCCGTGCAAATCCAGCAGGTGACGCTGAATCTGCTGCGCAATGGCATGCAGGCGATGCAAACCGCCAACAGCAGTGACAGTACCATTGTCGTCCGCACGGCGCTCAATGGCAGCGAGGAGGTGTTAATCAGTGTTGTCGACAGGGGCACTGGCGTGCCGAAAGCCATGCAACAGACACTGTTCGAGCCCTTCTCTACCGACAAGGAAAGCGGGATGGGTGTAGGGCTGGCAATCTGCCGGTCCATCATTGAATCCCACGGTGGCGAATTGGGTTTCTACAATAACCCCGATCGGGGCGCGACCTTTTTCTTCACCTTGCCGCGACACACAGAGGAATTGCCATGAAGCAACATCCAGCCAAGGTCTTTGTGATCGATGATGAAGAGGCGGTGCGCGATGCCATCGCCATGACCCTGGAGACCGTCGGCCTGGATTACCGGCTGTTCGCCTCGGGCAGCGAATTTCTCCAGGCATTCCACTCCGACTGGAGCGGCTGTGTGGTGCTCGATATTCGCATGCCGGGCATGAGCGGGCTCGACTTGCAACGGGAGCTGAACGCCCGGCAGGTTTCTCTGCCGGTGATCTTTATCACCGGTCACGGTGATATTCCGATGGCGGTGGAGGCGATGCGCCGCGGAGCCATTGATTTTATCCGCAAACCTTTTCGCGATCAGGAGCTGCTCGATCGGATTCAGGAGGCGCTGCAGCAGGATCGTCAAGCGCGCGAAACATTGACAGAACGGCAACACCTGCGGGAGCGCATCGCCGCCTTGACACCGCGAGAACGGGAGGTTTTTGATCGCGTGGCGGAGGGCCAGGCCAACAAGGTGATCGCCATTGAACTGGGTGTCAGCGAGCGAACCGTGGAGGTTCACCGCGCACAGGTGATGAAAAAACTACAGGCCAAATCCCTGGCCCAGTTGGTGCGGCTAAAAATAGAAACAGAAAAAGACACTAAAAATCTATAAGGGAAATCCACAAGTGGCTAGGGAGAATCTCCAATGGTCGTCCGATTCGGATGCGATACACTGGAGGCGATAATTCCTGAGTAAGCGTGTAACACTGTTGAGCGCCATCATAGTCATCGAGGCCGACAAAGCCATACGCGATGGTATCGCGACCCTCTTTGAGACCATAGAGCAGCCTGTGTGCTGCTACGCGGATGCCGCGAGCTTTTTGAAAAGTGACTGTTTGAAGCAGGCCGGGTGCATTATCAGCGCGGCTCGCCTACCCGATGCAAATGCCGTCAACCTGCTGCAACGCCTGCGCGAGCGAGGCCTGGACGTGCCCGTGATCCTGCTGTGTAGCGGCCCCACGGATACTTACCTGAGCGAGCGCGCTCGTGCCTTTGGCCGCCTCACGGTGGTCAATAAACCGTTGGTGAACAGTAACTTGGTCGCCCAGGTGCGCGAACTCTTACTGCAATAGACCTGCGGGCGTCTCGGTAAAACCGGTCAGAGGTCCATGATTCACACCAATCAAGGGCTTCTGCTCACGCCGGTAAGCGCTAACCCGGTGTCGATTGGCTCACGGCGCTCAAAGGCGGCGCGATTCGCAGGATCAGGCAGGGACAGGCTGAGCCTGCTACAAACCGTGGGTACTCAAGTTGATGGGTATGGATAAACTCAAGGAGGCGGAATGAAACGCTGGTTGCTCCACTGGGCGGTGGAACGCCCGCGCACCATTTTTGTTTTTACAGTGCTGTTCACCCTCGTCCTGGGGCTGCAAATTCTGCGCATTCAGGTCGATACCGATCCGGAGAACATGCTGCCGGCCGACCAGCCCGACCGCGTGTTTCACAATCTGGTGGAAGAGCGTTTTGGCTTCCATGACGCCATTGTGGTGGGCATTGTCAACGACACCCATGCCGAAGGGATCTACAACGTTGAATCCCTGTCCCGTCTGCATCGACTGAGCCGGGCTATTCTCGCCATCGACGGTGTGATACCGCCGGACCTGATGTCGCTGGCGGAAGCGGACAACATCTCCCAGGCGCCAGGCGGCGCCATCCGCTTCGAGTGGATGATGAAAGAGGCACCGGCGACCAAGGCCCAGGCACTGGCCATTCGCACCAAGGTACAACGACTGCCGCTGTTGGTAAACACGCTGGTGTCGGAAGACGCGCGCGCCGCGGCCATCTATGTCCCTATCGAGAGCAAGGATCTCAGTTATTCAATCTCGATGGAGATCCAGGCGCTTACAGAGGCGCTGGGCGGGGACGACGCCTACCACATCACCGGCCTGCCGGTGGCCGAGGACACCTTCGGGGTTGAGATGTTCATACAAATGGGCATCTCGGCACCGCTGGCGGGCTTGATGATTTTCCTGCTCATGTGGTATTTCTTTCGCAGCCCTCGGCTGGTGATCGCGCCCATGGTAGTGGCCGTGGTAACCGTGATCGGCACCATGGGGTTGCTGATCGGGCTCGGTTATACCGTGCACATCATGAGTTCGATGATTCCGATCTTCCTGATGCCAATCGCAGTGGTGGATTCGGTGCATATTATGTCGGAGTTCGCCGACAGATACGCGCCCGAACGCGACCTCAAGCAAACCATTCGCCAGGTGGTGGGACACCTGTATACCCCGATGTTGTTCACCACCCTGACCACCGGTATCGGTTTTGGTGCGCTGGTGTTGACGCCGATCCCGCCGGTACAGGTGTTCGGTGCCTTCGTAGCCATTGGCGTGGCGCTGGCCTTCCTGCTCACGGTCCTCTTTATCCCGGCGTACGTGGTGCGGATGAAGCCGGCGAGTCTCAAGGCGCTGGCGCGAGTTAAGACAGCGGGCATCCCGGACAAGCCACTGTCGCGCGGTTTGCGCGCTGGCGGGCGCTTCGCCTTCAACCACGGCAAGCTGATCACTGGCCTCGCCCTTGTCGTGATCGCAGTCAGTGTGGCGGGCGTGATGCGGATTCAGATCAACGACAACCCGGTGCGCTGGTTTAAGGAGCAGCACCGTATCCGCGTCGCCGATCGGGTTCTGAACGAACACTTTGCGGGCACCTATGATGCGTTCCTGGTGTTGAGCTACGAGAACCGCTCCGATCTTGACGCCTATCGCGATCGCGCGCTCGCATTGATCGACCGCGCGGAAGCCAAGGGCGCGGATATTGGAGCACTCCGCGCGCTCATCACCACAGCGCCGGCCGATACCGGCGCCTGGTTCGACCGTATCGTCTCTGCCGCCGATGACGTGCTCTATGAAACACAAGGCGAAGCACAACCGGTGCTGGAGGAGTTGCTCGCCGTGACCGAAGGCGCGCAAACGGCCGCCAAATATTTCCAGCGGCCGCAGGCATTGCATGCCATCGACACGCTGCAACAGGCCTTATTGGGCACAGGTTGGGTCGGTAAAACCAACGCCCTGACGGATGTAGTCAAGGTGGTGAATCGGGAGCTCCGCAGTGGTGAGGCCGGTGACTACCGCATTCCCGACACCGTGCCCGCCGTGGCCCAGACGTTGTTACAGTACCAGTCCTCGCACCGGCCCCAGGATCTGTGGCACATGGTGACGCCGGATTACCGGTCGACAGCGATCTGGCTGCAGCTGACCAGCGGCGACAATCAGGACATGACGCGGGTGATCGCTGCCGTGGACGCCTATCTGGCCGAACATCCATTGCCGACCGGCGTGCAGGCGCAGTGGGCCGGCAAAACCTTTATCAACGTCGTCTGGCAGCAGGCGATGGTGGGCGGTATGTTGAAAAGCCTGTTGGGCGCCTTTGCGACGGTGTTTGTGATGATGGCACTGTTGTTCCGCTCCGTGCGATTTGGCCTGCTCGCCATGCTGCCCCTGTCGGTCACCATTCTGGCGGTGTACGGCTTGATCGGCTGGATCGGCAAGGACTACGACATGCCGATCGCCGTGCTCTCGGCCCTGACCCTTGGGTTGTCCGTCGACTTCGCTATTCACTTTCTGCAGCGAATGCGCACTCTTTATCGCGAAACCAGCACCTTTGAAGAGGCCGCCCAGCGTGTGTTCGAGGAACCCGCCCGGGCTATTTCGCGCAACGCTATCGTCATCGCCCTGGGCTTCACACCGCTGTTTCTGGCGCCGCTGGTACCCTATGTGACGGTGGGCGCCTTTATGGTCGCCATCATGGCGATCTCCGGCATCGCAACCCTGGTGCTGTTGCCGGCGGTGATGGCCTGGAGCCACCGCGCCCTGTTTAAAGAGACAGCGCTTAAAAAGCAAAAGCTTAAAGAGAAAGGGCTTGCAGTGAAAGGGAACAAAGAGAAAGAGGCCATCGCCCAAGCCACCGAGCCGCCCGCCCAGCAGACAGGAGTATAACCCATGAAGCTCGTGAACATGCCGAAACGCTGGTTCTTAGCCGCGATCGTGCTGCTGGGGTCACTGGTGTTGGCGCTCAGCTATGCCGACGCCCTCAATGACCCCGATAAAATCATCGATCAAGCCAACCTCGCCGCTTACTACGCCGGAACGGATGGTCGCGCCGAAGTGCGGATGCGGATCTTCGACGGTCAGGGCCGAGAACAGCGTCGCCAGTTTACCGTCTTGCGGCGCAATGTCGAGACCGGGGGCGATCAGGAGTTTCTGGTCGCGTTCAGTTACCCCTCGGACGTGCGGGGTACCACCTACCTGGTGAAAAAACACCTGGACCGGGACGACGACCGCTGGCTCTACCTGCCAGGCCTGGACCTTGTCAAACGCATCTCGGCCGGTGACAAACGCACCAGCTTTGTCGGCGCCCATTACTTTTACGAGGATGTCTCGGGACGTGGCTCACGAGAGGACACCCACGCGCTGCTCGAGACGACAGCGACCGATTATGTGCTCAAACACACCCCAAAAATACCTTCGGAAGTCGAATTCGCCAGCTATGTCACCTGGATCGATCGGCAGACGTTTCTGCCCATGAAGATCGAATACACCAACGCCGCCGGCAAAGTCTACCGTCGCGTTGAGGTACTTGAGGTCAAACTGATCGCAGGCCACCCCACGGTGACCCAAAGCCGCGTCAGCAACTTGGAGACCGGGGGTTACACCGAGATGCAGTTCCGCTTTATCGCCTACGACGTCGGTCTGCCCATGAACGTTTTTACCGAGCGCTCGCTGCGCTCGCCCCCGCGGCAGTGGCTGCAGCGTCCCGCTCAGGGGTAGCACGGATAAGCGCAATCAATGAACGTCCTTATCTGCTTTATTTCTCTGTTGACTACCGCTACGTTCGCCTTCACCCAAGAGGCGGAATGGGGCGATTGGGAGGAAGACCGGGAGCAGCGCCTTCGGTGGCACGGGTTTGTCGAAGGCGCCTGGGGCAGCCGCTGGGATCGCGACCCCAATCTCGACGGCAAACGCACGCTGGGTGACACGCGTCTGCGCATCGAGACGGATTGGACAGGCGAGCGGTTTGCTGTCAGCTTTAAGGGCGACCTGCTGTACGATGAGGTGGCGGGGGAATTCGACGCCCTGGTGCGCGATCTTTCGCTCGCCGTCTCGCCCGCCGAGACACTGGATCTCAAACTGGGACGTCAGGTACTGACCTGGGGCACCGGGGATCTCCTGTTTTTGAACGATCTCTTTCCCAAAGACTGGGTGAGCTTTTTCGCCGGACGGGAGGACGAGTATCTGAAGGCGCCTGCAGATGCAATCCGGTTGACCTTCTATAACTCGGTGGCCAACATCGATTTCGTGTGGTCCCCCGAATTTGAACCAGACAACTATCTGACCGGTGAGCGCTTCTCGTTCTTTTCGCCGCAGACGGGAAAACGGATCGCGCCGGACCCACCACTGCACGCACACGAGCCGAAACACGCCGTTCACAACGGTGAACTGGCGCTGCGTGTGTTCAAGAATGTCGACAGCATCGAGTACGCCCTCTACGGCTATCGCGGTTATTTCAAACAGCCGTCGGCGGTCACCGATGACTTTACCCCCACCTTTGCGCCCATGAGCGCGGTGGGTGCGAGCCTGCGCCGGCCGCTGGGCGCCGGGCTCCTCAACGCCGAGGTCGCCTACTATCACTCCCGCGACGATGAGCACGGTGAGGATGGGCAGACGGCCAACAGCCAGGTACGCCTGCTCACCGGTTATGAGCGGGAAGTGGTCAAAAACTTCACCCTGGGTGTGCAGTACTACCTGGAGTGGACACAGGATCACGACGCGTTGCTGGCAAATTCGCCACAGCCCGCGTTCGAACCAGACAAATACCGACATCTGCTGACCAGCCGCCTCACCTATCGGGCCTATCGGGACAAGCTGACCTTGTCACTGTTTACTTTCCTGTCGCCGAGCGACGAGGATTATTATCTGCGTCCCCAGATGACCTACCGCTACAGCGATCAGTGGCTCTTCACCTGGGGCGCCAGCCTGTTCGGGGGCGAGGCGGAACACACATTCTTCGGACAGTTCGAAGACAACAGCAATACCTACTTGAAGGTGCGATTCAACTATTAACGGAGGTGTCATTATGTCACTGGAACGTTCCGTCGAAGCCTTTGCCGGGGCAATGGTGCTGCTCTCTGTCGCCTTGACCCACGTTGTGCATCCCGGCTTTGTCTGGCTCACCGTGTTTGTCGGCGCCAATCTGTTTCAGCAGGCGTTTACCGGGTTCTGTCCCGCTGCGATTGTGATGAGAAGAATGGGCGTGAAAAGCGAACGGGAATTGGCGTCGTCGAGTGCGATGCCCAAAGGGTGATTACCATGAAATCGTCCTTATTGAGTCCTTGGCTGTTGATGCCACTGCTGTGGCTAAGCGGTGGAGATGCGAAAACCCAAGATGAAAACCTGACCGGTAAGAGCCGTGAATTGGTGGCAGCCTTTGCCGCCCAGCTCAAGCCGGCACTCTCGAACGCAATAAACAGTGGCGGTCCCGTCGCGGCCATCGAGGTCTGCAAGGACATGGCGCCGCGCATTGGCGCTCAAATCTCTCGCCAATCGGGCGCCAAGGTGAGCCGTACCAGCCTCAAGGTACGCAATCCGGCCAATGCACCGGAACCTTGGCAGCGCGAAATCCTGTTGGGGTTTGAGGCGGCTGTGAGCAGAGGGATAAAACCTCAGCAATTGGAACACGCAGAGTCGACCCCCACTCAGACAGGCACCCGATTTCGCTATATGAAGGCGATACCGACGACAGCTTTGTGTCTGACGTGCCACGGCCAAGATCTATCGCCGCAAATTCAACAGACCCTGGCGGAGCACTACCCGTACGACCGTGCCACGGGCTATGTGTTGGGCGATGTGCGGGGCGCTTTCAGCGTGGTGTGGCCGAACAGCGAGGGCGACAATGCGCGAGCAATTCCGGCCAGCACACCAGTCATTAAGACTGGATTCGGAGAAAGTCGTGAATAAGTTACTTGCCTGGCGGTATTTCTTCGTGCTGGTGGCATTGGCGACTGCCGGCACGGGGGCATACCTGTTCGTGGTGCTGCGGCCGTTGGTGGTGGAGGTAGCCCAGCGGCGACCAGAAGTGCCGGTCGAGGTGTTTGGGCTCGGCACTGTCGAGGCGCGCGTTCTCTCACAGATCGGTTTCGAAGTAAGGGGGACGCTTATCGCACTGAATGTCGACCACGGCGATGCAGTAAAAAAGGGTGAGGTGCTCGCGCGCCTGCATGCCGCCGAACAGCAGGCCCGCGTGGTCAAGGCCAGGGCTGGCGTAGTCAACGCCGAGGCGGCGCTGAAAAGGGTCGATGCCGCAGTCGGCAAAGCCCGGGCGGTGCTGGCGCAGAAACGGCAGAGTAACCAGCGCAAACAGGCATTGCTGGCCAAGGGTTCCCTGTCGGTCGAAGATGCCGATGAGGCACATATGCAGGAAGCGGTCGCCGATGCTGAACTCGCCGTGACTCTGAGCGAGCGCGAGGTTGCCGCGGCGGCGTTGGAAGATGCAAAAGCAACCTACGATTATGAAAAAGTGCTGCTCGAACACCATGAGCTCAAGGCGCCCTACGATGCGATGGTCGTGCGACGTCACCGGGAACTCGGCACGGTCTTGCAGGTCGGCGAGCCGCTCTTTACGCTGGTCGATCCCCGCACGGTGTGGGTTCTCAGCTACGTGGACGAATCCCGTGCCGGCGACATCCGTGTCGGGCAGTCGGCGCAGGTGCGCTTGCGGTCCTTGCATGGCGAGGTCTTTCGCGGCCAGGTGGTGCGCATCGATATCGAAAGTGACCGCGTCAATGAGGAGCGCCGCGTCTATGTGGCCTGTCGTCACCACCTCAACAACTTCCACCTAGGCGAGCAGGCGGAGGTCTTTATCCGGACGGCGGAACTCAGCGATGCCTTGCTGATTCCCGAGACTGCCCTCGAAAGCTTCGACGGCCTACAGGGCGTCGTGTGGACGATCGAAGAGGGCAGTCTGCGCCGCCGCGCTGTCGAGATCGGCCACAGTACTCTCGACGCGCAACTTGAAATCGTCAAGGGCTTGCCTCCGGGTGCCCTGGTGGTGACCAAGCCCCACCCCGGGTTGCGGGAAGGGCGGGCGGCCGAGGCGCGCCGTACCGATGTTTGAAGGGAGCAACTGTTTTGTGGGAAATACTGTTTGATCAGTGTGGTTGCTTCAAGGGAGAGACTGTTTTGTGAATTTGGCCTACCGCGATATCCGCCATAACCTTGGGCGTTTTTTGCTCACCTGCTTCGGGCTTAGCCTGTTGTTGGGAGTTGTGCTGTCCATGATCGGCATCTATCGGGGACTGGTGGAAGATGCGCTGACGCTTGCCCGCACCCCTGCTGCCGATATCTGGGTGGTCGAATCCGGCTCCCGCGGTCCGTTTGCCGAATCCTCGCGTATCCCCGGCGACACCCGCGAAGCGATCGTCCGCCTGCACGGGGTGACCGCAGCCGGTGCCGTCACCTACCAATCGGTCGAGACACACTACGGCGGAGCAAAGCTGCGCCTTTACGTGGTCGGCTACGAACTGGGTCGCCCCGGCGGTCCGGATCACGTTACCATCGGCAGGCCGATCGCGCGCAGTCATTACGAGATGGTCGCCGACAGGCGCAGCGGACTCTCGCTCGGCGACCGCATCCGCCTCGGTCGCAATACCTTCACGGTGGTGGGATTGACCGACAACCAGGTCGCCTCCGGCGGTGACCCGGTGGTCTACATCATGCTCGCCGACTCCCAGACGCTGCAGTTCGAGTTGGCGCCGCCGGCGGCGCGGCGTCAGCTCGCTCGCGGGGCGCCGGTGACCGACACCGACACCATCAACGCTGTGATCGCGCAGGTCTCGACCAATGTGCGGCCCTCAACGGTGGCCGAAGCGACGCGGCGCTGGAAACACCTCGCCGTCATGACTCAGGACGAGCAGGAGTTTGTGCTGACCCGCTCGGTTGTGGCGCGAGCCCGCAAGCAGATTGGCCTGTTCACCGCGCTGTTGTTGGTGGTTTCCGCGGTGATTATCGCGCTCATTATCTACACCATGACCATGGATAAACTCCGGGAGATTGCTACACTGAAACTCATCGGCGCACCCGATCGTACTGTCATCGGCCTGATTCTGCAGCAATCGCTCGCCATGGGCGCGATCGGCTTTGGCGTTGGCGCCCTGCTGATTAACGGTGTGAAAGATTATTTTCCGCGGCGCGTGATCTTGCAGCCCGAAGACGGCTTGGTCCTGGCGGTCGCCGTCATCATCGTCTGCATCCTGTCGAGCGGCCTTGGTGTGCGCCTGGCGCTCAAGGTCGATCCCGCGGCCGCTTTGGGGGGGTAGAAGCATGGCCAGAGCGACCGACGCGGAGGCGCTGGTGAGGCTTCGCACTGTCTCGAAACACTTCGGCGAGGGCGAGGCCCGTGTCGATGCCCTGCGCGATGTGAGTCTGGCGGTTGACGCCGGTCAAGTGGTGGGCCTGCTGGGACCGAGTGGTTCGGGAAAAACCACTCTCTTGAATGTTATCGCCTGTATCACCGCACCGAGCAGCGGTTGGCTGTGTCTGGACGGCGAAGTGGTCTATGACAACCGCTGGTTGAGAACAGACCTGCGCCGACTGCGCCTGGAGAAGATCGGCTTTATTTTTCAGTTCCACAATCTGCTGCCGTTTCTCAACAGCACCGATAATGTCAGCGTGGTTTTGGACTTGGCGGGCGTCGGAGCCGCAGCGGCCAAACAGCGGGCGATCGAGTTGCTGCAATATCTGGAAGTCGATCATCGCAAGGACGCTTTCCCGGCCAGCCTGTCCGGCGGTGAAGCGCAACGGGTTGCCATTGCCAGAGCCCTGGCGAACCGCCCGCGCATCATTCTCGCCGATGAACCCACCGCGGCACTGGACTCGCACCGCGCCGGCATTGTGATGGACCTGTTGCGCAAGGTCGCCGTGGACCAACAAGCGGCCATAATCGCCGTGACCCATGACGAGAAAATATTCGATCGCTTCGATCACATTTACCATCTGAGAGACGGTCGCCTGGAAAGCGCTGTGGAGCAGGCGGTGGTTAAAATTTGAAGGCCAGTGGGGATCTGAAACTTGGCTCGAATTGAAAAGTATATGCAATCGAATCCATCCATTGAATTATATTCGAGGTTGGCGGTAAGCAGTTTGCTAAAGTGAACCTTTGTTGACGCGAATCAATGTGTATCGATGGGCGGTTTGCTAAGTTAATTTGTGTGAATAACGGAGAGCAATGTCGATGAAAACCACAGCAGCGTCACCCAAGGAGGTTTACGTTTGGGATCCGTTGGTGCGCATTGGCCACTGGATTATTGTCATCACGTTTTTTACTGCCTATATCACCGAGGATGATCCGCTAACGGTTCACGTCTGGGCAGGTTACGTTCTCGGCACGGTGGTTCTTCTGCGCATCGTCTGGGGTTTTGTGGGCCCGACGCACGCGCGCTTCACCGACTTTGTCTACCCCCCGGCCACGGTACTTGGCTATTTGCGCAACCTGCTTTCATTGCGTGCCAAGCGGTACTTGGGGCACAGTCCGGCGGGCGGCGCGATGACGGTCGCGCTCCTGATTTTCCTCACCGCCACCGTCTTCTCAGGGCTCGTGCTTTATGCCATAGAGGAAAATGCCGGTCCCCTGGCCCGCGTTGTGGCGAATAGCCCGGCGACAATTGCCGTACCCCTGCTGGCGGAAAATGCACACGCCAGTGATGACGAACAAAAAAGGGGGGAGGCGGATGAGGAAGATGAACAAGCGGAGGAGCGATGGGAGGAATTGCATGAATTCTTTGCCAATTTTACGCTGTTGTTAGTGCTTCTTCACGTTGCCGGCGTCTTTTTCGCGAGTTACGCGCACCGGGAAAATCTGGCCAAGGCCATGATCACGGGGCAAAAAGCACAAAGAGGGCGGTGGCGAGCCTGCCGCCAGGCCGACCGCTGATTGGAAAAGAGATTGATCTATGGCTACAGCAAACAGTTTTTCAGTAAAGCTAACACTGTTAGAAAACTACCTGTTTCAGATTGACTTCGGTGAATACGGTAATCTCATCACAGACGAACCCGAGCCGCTGGGCAGTGGCGAGGGGCCAAACCCTATCAGGTTGCTGGCGGCTTCGGTGGTCAATTGTCTCGCCGCCAGCCTGATGTTTGCGATCAGAAAATTCAAAGAGGAACCCGGAGAAATTTTTGCAGAAATCACCGGCAACCTCGAACGGGTTGATGGGCGATGGCGTGCACAGCGCCTGGCAGTTACCTTGCGCCTGGGCAAAAATGCGGACGATATTTCCCACATGGAGCGGGCCCTGGCACAATTCGAAGATTTCTGTATTGTCACCCAAAGCGTGCGCCATGGTATCGCGGTCAATGTCCGGGTATTCGATCGAAGTGGCATCTGCGTTCACGATTCGCGAGCAGTTTCAGACTGCCCACATCACCTGCGAATTGAACGAGTGGATGATCATTGATTAACATGCAACGCGTCACGCTCGTGAAGTTGACAGATGTTCTGGCATTTGTCCTATTTTTTCTACTCACGTGCAGTGGCATTGTACTGCACTATCTATTGCCGCCGCGAAGTGGACGGCAGGTGGATATGTGGGGGCTGCATCGGCACGACTGGGGGCAACTGCACTTCTGGTTTGCAGTGGGCTTTTTTTCCGTATTGATTGTGCATTTACTGCTGCATAAGCATTTTATTGTGTCCCTAATAAAAGGTGGCCCAACACAAAACCTTTCACTGCGATTCGCGTTAGGGGTCATTGGTCTGATTGTCATGCTCGTATTGAGCGTTATCCCTTTTCTCTGCATTTGAGTCAATAGCGAATAAGCTTTGTCTGTATCCCTCGCAGCTGTGGATAAGGAGAACGACCGTGAGGCGGTGAACATCGACTATCAACGCATGATCTACAGCTGCCAAGCGTGTCACACGGCGTTTAGAGAACGGGTGGCGGTAACACTTAGTCGGGCGCTGGTGAATAAAGCCACCCAACCACCAAGCGGGGGCAGCCTGGAATGACAAACTCCGTGAGCGCTGGCCTGGTGATAAGGTCCAGAACTTGACCGCGTGACCCAGTTAAAGACGATATCCGGAGTCAGATCGTGAGCAAACCCAATGTAACCAAAAGGCACAGCATAAGGCCGGCGTCTATTTTATTACTCGGACTGTTTCTGACCGGTTGTGCCACCATCAAAACCGGTTCGCACCATGATGAAACCGTGTCATTCGACGGTTATCGCACTTTCAGCTGGATCGCCGACGAGCCCCTGATCGTCGGCACAGGCGGACCATCACCTGTCAGCCCGTTGGCACGGAAGAAAATCGCCGATGCCATTGAACACGAGTTGACGCGTCGCGGATTTATGTTCACTGCCGACCGGCAGACGGCCGACTTCGTGGTTGCGTATACCGTCGGTACACGCGATCGCATTGAAGCGACATCGTACCCGAGCGCTTATCGGGGTGCCTGGGGCTGGCATCTGTACGGTCGATACTATTACGAGACCGAAGTCGTTCATCGCATGTACACGGAGGGTACGCTCGGTGTGGATATTTTCGATGGCGAAACCAAGGCGCCGGTTTGGCATGGCTGGGCCACCAAAACGATTTCGGCACCCGATCGGCAAAACCCGTCACAGATCATCCAAAAAGCCGTGACCGCTTTGTTCGCCCGATTTCCACCGACAGCCGGAGACGACTGAAGCGCAGCCAAGAGGCAGGAGGACGTATTGGAGACTCAGTGTGAGCGACCGCAGGACGCGATAGACACGTTGAAGGCGCTCGACTCGGTCATGGGAGTCACACTGTTTGGCAACGGTCTGCTGGTCTTTGCGCCGGATGCCAACGTGGCCCGCCCAAGAATCCACACGGCGCTCGTGGCAGCCGGTGTGCACATCGCGCGAATCGCGCCTATCAAACGGTCACTGGAAGGTGTGTTCATGTCCCTGGTGGAGTTCGATCGCAGCGGAGCCTGCTTTCACCGTTCGTGAGTGCATTCGGCCTGACTACCCCCATTGGCTTCACCTGTGCTGTAAATTTATTGATGCCGGTCAATGCGACGAATCACCACGCTGTTAATCTAATCAAGCTTAATCTCATGTAGATTGGCAATGGCAATGAGTTTGATCCATTGACTAGAGTGGTAAATCACATGAAAAGCAAAATCCTGATTAATGCACTGATGGTTACAGCCGTGCTCTCGACAGTGCAAGTCGGCGTGGCACAGGATCGCCAGCGCGATCGTGATCACGATGCACAACAGAATCAGCAGATTGACCGGGCGAGAACTTTCGATCGCGACCGTTTCATTGATCGTGACCGTTCGATTGATCGGGACAGCGATCGCGATCGGCTGCACAGGCAGGAGCCCCTGCATGATGTAGAAGTTTACGGCCGCCAACTGATGACCCGGCAGGAGTTGTATGAATATCGCGAACGCCTTCGCAAGGCGACCACAGAGGCGGAACGCAGTCGGTTGCACGCGGAGCATCGCCAGGAAATGCAAGCGCGGGCGCGTGAGCAGGGCGTGTCAATACCAGTGGGAGCTCTTCTTGGCGGGAAAATTTATGGCCAGCGGCTCATGACAGAGCAGGAGCGAAGTGAGTTTCGAGCGCAGCTTCAAAATGCCAAGACCTCACAGGAGCGCGAACAGCTACTGTCGGCACACCGCACTGAGATGCAGCAGCGAGCGAGACAACAGGGGATCGCCGTTGACAGCCTGGATGAGAACGAGTGAGCACGGGATTGAGGAGGGCACAGTTGCCCAGCCTTCTTCTTCCAGAGGAGGCCGGCCGGTGAAAAAACCGTTTGCACGCCTACGCGGACAACTCATCAGTGCAGGATTATTGATTGCTTCAGCCATGTTCCTGTGCTTGCCGCTCTGGGCAGAGCAAAGTGACCGATTGCGCCTGTCGCTCAGCACGGGAGTTGAATACAGCAGTGGTGAGTACGGGGGAAGCGAGTCGATTGAGGAAGTCTATATCCCCGTCACCGCTGTCTACCAAGCGGAGCGTTTCTCTCTCCGCTTGACGGTGCCCTACCTGCGTGTACGCGCACCCCGTGAAACCGTGACGGTGAGTTCAGGTGGTGATTCCATCATCGGTACCGGACCAACCACCACCCCAAGTGGTTTGGGTGACGTTATCGCAGGGGGCACCTATTACGACATTCTGAGCTTTCCTGATGCCGGTGTGGCCGTGGATTTTACGGGTAAAGTCAAATTCGGCACAGCTGACAAAGATAAGGGGTTGGGCAGCGGCGAAAATGACTACACCGTGCAAACAGATGTTTATAAATTCTTTGGAGGACTGACGGTACTCGGCACAGCGGGGTATTCCATTCGCGGTGAACCGGACGGCCTGACACTTGACAATACTTGGTTTTACTCGGCGGGTAGCACTTATCGATTCACTCCGCGAACGCGTGGTGGACTGTTTTTCGATTTTCGAGAGTCTTCGTTGACGGGCAATGAATCAATTCGCGAAATCACCGTATTTTGCGGCTATCGCCTGAATCGACAATGGCGTGTGCAAACCCATCTCTTTACCGGGTTGAGTGATAGCAGTCCAGACTGGGGGGGCGGTGTATCATTGCGCACCAGTTATTGAGGTTGTCAGAGACCGGGTGGGGCTTGCGGCATGTTGCAGGCGGTAAAGCCTACGCCAATGTAGATGAAAAAAGTAATCTGGTTGCAGGCAGGATAACAGGCAGTGGCGTATTTGCTGAAAAACCCTGTGACACAGCCAGTGGTTAACGGATTCAACTTCCAGCAAATTCGCGGTCTGACAATGTATTTTGATCGACCGGGCTGGGTTATTGGGCGTCGTCGTCGCCAAAGACCTCGTCTTTCCAGTCAGGACCAAGATTCTCCTCGATATACTCTCGGATAAACTGCCTGACCTTCTGTGACGGTGTGACATCTTCCTGTGCGCACAGTTTCTCAAAAACAGCTTTTTTCTTGGGGTCGATCAGCAATGTCAGCCTGGCGGTTCGGTTTTCCATTTGCAAGTCTCAGCTGGGAGCCTCTATGGTGCGTTAATGCGCTCTAATGTAGTCAAATGCAACCAACTCGTATGTTAATGATATTAACATTGAATTATGGTGCAATGAGAGTATAGTTTACATTCAATCTTGGCTCAATATTGTAAACTGCGAGCAATGGCGCATCGTGCACACCTTTTTTCCTTACGAATCGCCCATGCACTGCGCGATGCACTAGCGGAAGCGCCTTACGGGCGGCAAAGGTTCGCGAAGGATCTGATGGCCGGGATTACCGTCGGTATCATTGCCATTCCACTGGCCATGGCGCTGGCGATCGCCAGTGGTGTTGCGCCGCAATATGGGCTCTATAGCGCGTTTATTGCTGGCTTTCTCATCCCGCTGGCAGGCGGTTCGCGGTACAGTGTGTCTGGCCCCACCGCCGCGTTTGTGGTCATTCTCTATCCCGTTGTTCAGCAATACGGGTTGGCCGGCCTATTGATCGCCAGTATCCTGGCAGGCGCCATGCAGATTGTGATGGCATTGCTGAGACTGGGGCGCTATATCGAGTACATTCCAGCCTCCGTCACCTTGGGCTTTACCGGCGGTATCGCCGTGGTCATTGCGACACTTCAGCTAAAGGATTTTTTGGGGCTCAGTGTGACGGCGATGCCCGAAGGTTTTGCCGGCAAAATTATTACCCTGATTCAGGCCGCCCCTGATTTCTCCCCGGGGAGTCTGACAGTTGGCCTGGTGACGTTGACTGTGATGTTGCTGTGGCCGCGTTTAAAAACCCCGGTTCCGGCCCATCTCCCGGCGGTAATCATCGGTAGCGCCATTGCGTTGTTGCTCAATCAACAGGGGCTCGATGTCGCAACCATAGGCTCAACTTTCAGTTATCCACTCGCCGATGGGGCGGTCGGTGCTGGAATTCCCTCGGTTTTACCCGATTTTCAATGGCCTTGGCAGCGCACACAGCCGGGCGAATCGACGCTGGCATTCAGTTGGCAGCTCGCGCAGGATCTGTTGTCGGCGGCTTTTGCGATCGCCATGCTGGGCGCGATCGAGTCACTGCTCTGTGCCGTAGTGCTGGATGGCATGACCGGTAAAAAACACAGCGCCAACAGTGAACTACTGGGGCAGGGGATTGGCAACATTGTTACGCCCTTCTGGGGTGGCATCACGGCGACAGCGGCCATTGCCCGCTCCGCGGCCAATCTAAAGGCGGGTGCCCAATCACCGATCGCGGCTATGGTACATGCCTGTGTGGTGTTAATTGCCCTGGTGGCACTCTCCGGTCTGTTGGCCTACCTGCCCATGGCAGCGATGGCCGCCCTGCTGATGGTGGTCGCCTGGCACATGAGTGAAGCACCGAAGGCGCTCCACCTCCTGAGGACCGCACCCAACAGTGAAATCGTTGTCTTCCTGGTGTGTTTTTCGCTCACGGTGCTGTTTGACATGGTGATCGCCATCACTGCAGGCATCGTGCTGGCGTCACTGCTGTTTATGAAGGAAATTGCGGAGATGACCAAGGTGCACGACATTTCCGATAACAAAAAGCTGGTGGATGTGACTATCCCCTGCGGGTGGAAGGTATTCAAGATTAACGGCCCTCTGTTTTTTGCCGCTGCCGACCGCATTTTTGGCGAGCTTTCACTGCTCTGTGAAAAGCAGCACGGGATAGTACTGTACCTGGATGGCGTGTCGATACTGGATTCGGGCGGTGTGGCCGCGCTCAACAAGTTTATTGACAAATGCAAACGGTCAAACACCCGACTGTATTTGGCTGATGTCCAGTATCAACCGTTAAGAACGCTGGCAAAGGCCGGGTTTACCCCGGAAGCCGCGGTTTGCGCACTCTACCCAACATTAACCGGGGCGCTCTGTGGTCTGCCAGCGTCGCAAGGAGTGGAAGGTGAACATTCAGCGGGCAATTGAACAGTATCATTCGGGTAAGCTCGATGGTATAGAAATCCGGCGTAATCCCAATGATTGTCGACAGTGGTTTCTCTTGATCAAGTGCACCGATGGCAAGTCATTCATATTGATCGATGAAAACAATAATCCGGTGGTCGATGAAGACCTGGAAAGGCTCTTTAAACTTCTGAAAGTGATTGGATTTCGGGAAGCGATCATCGCGTTTTAGCATTGGATTCCAACTGGCAAGTTTTGCCACTATAACTTGGAGCATCTAATCAATGAAGTGGTATTTTTACCAAGTGTCAGGGGATGGCCCCTACCACTACGATGTCTTTGAATCGATCGCTCCTCTGCCATTAATTTGATGATATATTGTAAGGGGCATATGTTTTTTGGGCGTTGATTTTGCGCTTTCAGGTCAACGTCCGCTTGGGCGGCATTTAATAGTGATTACGTCTCTGCACCAAAACTGTGATGTATCCTACTCGCCGCCGTTTTTTATTTAAGTTAGAGCAACCGTCAGGTACAGCTCCATCAATGTGCTAACCAGTGCAATGCCGCTTTGCTAGACAGCCTGCTGAAGCATCTGCTATCACGCTGATGCCTCGACAGGCCTGTGGAGATAGTGGTGGCGATTAATCGATACCACTTGATCATAGTCAGGTGTATCCGAGTCTCTCCTTTAACACCACACTGCCGGTCACACGTGATTGAGCAGAATGTCTCCCAGCATGCCTATGCAAAAACCCAAGACAGCGCCCAGAGGTGGTGCCCAGTGGCGTCGCAAGCGAGATTGCGGGGCGATATCCTGAAAGATAAGGTACAGAATTCCGCCGGCCGCAAAGAGCATAATGGCGCCGAGGATATCGGGACGTTGTGCGAGAAACAGAAAGCCCAAAACGCCGAAAAGGGGACCCAGGGGGATAAAGGCGCACATCACACTCAGGATGTACCGCGGCGACGTTCCACCCACGGCCTTTATCTCCCGATAGGCATTGAACCCCTCGGGCAGATTTTGCAGGGCGATCAGTAGCGCCAACAGTGGCGCAGATTGGGCTCCCGTCGCAAATATACCGCCGAGCGCGATCGATTCCGGAATATAATCCAGCAGCATGGCGCTCATTTGCGGCACCTCCAGGTGTCGACGCCCCAAAAATCGCTCCAATCCGAAGAAGCACAGTCCGCCACTGAAGAGAAACAATACTGAGTCTGCAGAGGCCGACAGATGCGCGCTACCTTCCGGTACCAGCACGAGCGCAACGGCCGCGATCAGAATGCCACCGCCGAGAGCGATCACAAAATGGCGTAATTCGTTCTCCAACCACTTAGGATGGATATTTTCGATTCTGGCAAGCAACCCACCTAACGGAATACAACTGCCGGCGCCTGTGGTAAAAAGCAGTATTTTTTCAAACTCATTCATTGTATCGTTTAGCTTGGCGTAGAAAGCCATGTCCTCGGAATCTGGTTTCTAGGCTAGACTATGCTGGCGAAAACTGGCGGTATTATTTTGCATACCTGATCGCTTCCAGCGCTGATCCAGATCAATTTTACTGGGCAAGGGACGCAGCACACTTTTTTTGACCCGCGTCAATGTTACCGGGTTTTGTACTGTTACCATAATTCTTGCTCGCGCAGAGCAAAGTATTTTTTAGGACTTTTCCTGAGTTGGAGACACTTACCATGAGCATGTTGACCCCACGCGACTCCCTGTTTGATGTCGATCACTTTTTCAGGCCTTTTTGGGGCTCGTTACGCGCTTTACAAGACGAGGGCGGCTTGTCTTTTGCTCCGAGAGTGGATATCAAAGACAAGAAAGATCACTACGAAATCACGGCAGACCTGCCGGGTGTGGCAAAAGACGATGTCACCGTCACCCTGGATCACGGCATCTTGACGATTGCGGCTGAAACCAACCAGGAGAACAAGGAGGAAAAAGAAGGAAAAATTGTCCGTCAGGAGCGGCGTTACGGTAAATTGATGCGCAGTTTCATCGTTGGTGATGCCCTAAAGGAAGACGACCTCAAGGCAACCTTTAAAAACGGGGTATTGACGTTGACGGCAAAAAAGGTTGAAAGCGAACTGCCGCCATCCCGTCGCATTGAGATATCGTAAAGCGTACAAGTACCGGTGGTTTCGACGTACCCCGGTACTGGAATTTTTGCCCAGGTTGTCAATGAGGCTTTTCCTAGATTCCGCAGCTGCCCAAATGTTGCATTTTGGCAAGCCAACGTGACCGTTTGCTATTGTTGCCACTGTCGACCATACCGAGCAGTGTCTCTTTGATCGGACCAATGCCACAAAAACCGAGGATATTTCGCTCCAGGTTTTTCAAACTGTGGGCGCGGAAATACCAGCGGTAGAAAAACGCCGGCATACCCATGGTGATTACGATACGGGCGCTCTTTCCGGTTAGGCGCTTCTTCCAGAACCGCCCGGCATCAGGATTGTCAAATGCGAACCCCGGTCGAAAGACCTGTTCAAGAAAGGCTTTCAGCAGTGCCGGCATGGTCCCGAGCCACAGGGGATAGAAGAAGACCAAGTGTTCGGCTCGAGCGATCGAATCCTGCGCTTGTTGTACGACGCGCGGTAGCGATCCGCTTTCAAACTCCTGTTTGCTGCGCAGTAGGGGGAAATCGAGTTTAGCCACTTCAATGATTTCGACGGTATGGCCTGCCAGTTCAGCGGCTGTCGCGTAAGCCTCTGCGAGCGCATGCCCGAAGTGCTTGCCCTGCGGGTCCGGGTGCCCTTGGATAATAAGGATGCGTTTGCTCATGCCGGGGCAAGGCTCGATGTTGTGAGTGCAAGGCTGTAGATCACCAACCGCGCATCATCAGGATCGCGCTTGGTCTCAAAGCCGAAGTCGCGGGCCAACTGCGCCATGTGCTCATCGTCGGCGATCTCAACCTCTTCGGATAAGGCCTCGTCGGCCGCATAACGCGAGCCCCCCACCATCGTTTCCGTGTCACCATCGCTAATCGTGGCGACGAACGCCATGTTGTGGTCGCGATCGACATCACAGAGTCGCAGCAATTCTTTGTTGCTGGGGTGGACGCCGTCTGCCAGAAAGCGGAAGCGTCTGGATGCCCTCGACAGGTGTTCCACAAACGCTCGCTCCTGTTCCAGATCGGTGGGGACGATGGGGCGAACGTGTACGGGTTTGCCACTGTTCAGGGTTTCCTGCCATTCAAGTTCCATGGGTCACCTCGCGTTCTTGCATCGTTATTAAATGCAGCTTTAGATTATCAAGATACGGCTTCTGTGGACAACAATAAACCGCCATTTTAAGCCACCCGCGTCATAAAAATTGATGTGTATCATGTTCGCGTGTTTGGGGCCAACTTACACGAAGAAGATCACAGGGAATTTGTGCCAGGTCAATATCTGTAGCGAGTAAGTATTTTAATTTACACGAGGTCACGTTGCATCCACTGCAAGCTCATCCGTTTTTTAACGATACAGGTAAAAACCAAGTTTGAAGATTCCACACAACCCTTTTCCGGCAAAGTGGGCTTGGTGCTCCCTGGGCCGTCTCTGTGCCGAGGTGTTTCGTGACGGCATACATGTCTTCACAAGTGATCCCGCCGAACTCTCGAAGCCCTCTGACAAAAGTTGCGATGCTGAAAGATAATGGATATCCGGGTTGTCGAGGAAGGTGGACTTTTTAGAGTCTATGTCGATCGCAGGGCGATTCTAGGCTTGCTCACAAAAACTGAAGCGGAAAAATTGGCTAATTTTCTGCGGAAAGTCGATAAAGAAAATGGTTGGGCACGTTTCAGGCGACAAATTTTTCAAGGTATCGAGGGGTCTGAGTGAACCAGAAGAGATAAACAGTGGGTGGGATATTGTATTTTTCGTACAGAGAAACCAAAAGATCGCCCCGCGTGTCAGTGTTTAAGCCCCAACTATTACGGGGCGATTGTCTATGCATTGGCGATCCTGGAAAGCGAGTGTAAGTTATTGATCCGCACCTGTTTACCCTCTACTGATAGCAGCTCCATGGCTTGAAATCGGGAAAATATTCGACTGACTGTCTCGGTCGACAGATTCAGGAAATTACCGATATCGGCCCGTGACATCGGCAAACGAAACGACAGGGCGGAGAATTGCCGTTTCTCAAGACGGGTAACGTGCCGTAACAGGAAATCAGCGACACGTTGTTCTGCCGTACTTTTGGAAAGGAGCGTCAGCAAGCGCTGCTTTTCCTGAATCTCCCGGCTTAATGCGGCGAAGACGATGGTTTGCAGGTCGGGAACCCGTTGAAACAGGTTTTCCAGGAGGTTAAACGGTATTGCGCCGATAGCCGTGGTGTCCAGTGTTTGCGCTGTGTCCGAATAACGGTTGGTACCCAGGCCACTGCACCCGATGAGGTCGCCTGCGAAGAAGAAACCGGTCACTTTTTCGCAACCATCCTGCGTCGTGGTGTAGGTTTTAACTGCCCCGGAGCAAACGATATAGAGATATTGGAACGGCGCATCTTCCCAATACAGGCAGTGAAGGCGTGAGACCGGCTGTCGGTAGGTTACGATCGCCCCAACGTGGGGAGAAAGGCAATCATCAATGGTTGCCGCGAAGCAGTCCCCCCGGTGCAGGCAGTGACTACAGCAACGCTGCGGTACCGCATTTTCATTCGCGCGGGATTGGCCACTCAACGCCTTGGTAGGTCGAAAGGGCGTGATCGTTTGGACAGCAGGTACCCGCTGTTGCGACATGTCCATCTCGCTGCTCCTTTGCCATGCATGAGGAGAGCAAAGTATAGGGGGCCGCTGCCCATGCCGATATGCGGTGCTGTACCTAAATGAATTGTGGAAACTACTTACTGCACTGGAGTCACCCTGAGTCAGCGCGCGTCGGATGCAGATGTACATGCTAATTTCTGCACCGTATTCTCCGATGACGCCGGTAGACACCAGCGCCTCCAGCCCTTAAGGCGCCTTTGCCAGCGTCTCAATCTGCTGCAGTATAGCGCCGTAGCCGGGCGCCTCCTGCGCCGTATAATTGAAGTTCTTGAACAGTGCCGTAAGGTGCGTGAAATAGCCCCGCGCGGCTTCCTTGTCCTTGAAGGTATAACGTCGGCTCACCAGGTCGTGGACTTTGTCAAAGGTGAGCTTTTGTCGTTCCAGCGGTACCGAGGCATCGACAGGGTCGAATGCATCTTGCTGGAGATAGACCATATCGAGAAACAGTGCTTTCTGATGGGTGACAAAGTCCTCCAGGGTTACCCCTTCTTCGCCGGTGACCTGCATCATTTGCAAGACCGCATCGCCGCGGCGTAACAGCGACAGCATCTCTTCAACCCGCGTTGTCCACCCCGCCTGGAGGTGCTTGTCGAACCAGGGCGCCAGCTGTCTCAGGTAGCGCGACCAGGACATCAGCGGGTCGACAGCCGGATAAAAACGTTTGTAAGCCCTGTCCGAGGACAGGCCGAGAAAACACTTGACGGTCGCCAGCGTCGACTGGGTGACCGGCTCGTCGAAATTGCCGCCCGCCGGTGATACCGTGCCGATCATCGTCAGGCTGCCGATGGTGCCGTCATTGGTCTCGACAACGCCGGCGCGCTCATAGAGGCCTTTGATGGAGGACTCCAGATAGGCGGGATAGCCCTCTTCGCCGGGAATTTCCTCCAGACGACCGGAGGTTTCGCGCATCGCTTGCGCCCAGCGCGAGGTGGAATCGGCGATCAGCAGAACGTTGTAGCCCATTTGCCGGTAGTACTCGCCGAGCGTGATACCGGTAAAAATGGAGGCTTCCCGGGCGGCCACGGGCATGGAGGAGGTGTTGCAAACAATGATCGTGCGATCCATCAGGGTGCCGCCGGTCCTGGCATCGGTCATCTGCGGAAACTCGTTGATCGTCTCCACCACTTCGCCAGCGCGTTCGCCACAGGCCACAACGATTACCACATCCACCGAGGAATGGCGCGAAATCAGGTTCTGCAGCACCGTTTTGCCCGCGCCGAAAGGACCCGGAATACAGGCGGTGCCGCCGCGGGCAATGGGAAAGAAGGTGTCTATAAGGCGTTGGGTGGTGATCACCGGTTCATCGGGATAGAGCCGACGCGACAAATCCCGTTTCAGCAGGCGCGCGCTCATGGCTTTGCGGACGGGCCATTTCTGCGACAGGTAGACCGGACGCTCCCGCCCCGAAGCTTCCTCCAGACGCGCTACCACCTCGTGCACCGTAACATTTCCCGCCTGGATCCAGCCGACCCTGAATTCGCCAGGCCAGCCGAAGGGCACCATAATCTTGTGCGTGAAACGCCCTTCCTGAACGGTACCCAAGGTGTCCCCCGCCACGACTCTGGCGCCACTTTTCACCACGGGCACGAAGGACCACTTCTTTGCGCTATCCAGGGCGGCGACTTGGACACCGCGCGGCAGAAAGATCCCGTACCGCGTGGCCACCTCCGGCAAGGGCACCTGGAGGCCATCGTAAACCTGTCCCAGGAGCCCCGGTCCCAATTCCACCGACAGCATCTCGTTAGTCTGCTCCACCGCGTCACCGACGGCGACACCCTGGGTACTTTCGTAGACCTGGGTGTCGGCCGTGTTGCCGTGTACTCGCAGCACCTCCGCTTTCAGGCGTTCCTGGTCACCGCGTTCGTTGACGGCGCTGGGGCAGATGTAAACCACTTCATTTTTAACGAGGTGTGCCGTTTGGCCCGCGGTGTCCTCCAGAGTTTCGATCTCCACAAGATCGTCCTGTACCGCCACGACTCGCGCGGTGGCCCGCGGCGGTAGCGTGGTAGGCGAGGCTGACGGGGGTCGAGTGCCTGCGTTGTCAGTCATTGGCTTTCTCCCTGGCTTATTGCTGTCAGTGCAGCAAACTGTGGTTCAGCAAAATCGCCCAGGCCCACCCGGGTCAGATCCTCGAAGCGCCTTGCCGCCGCTTCGGCGTTGTAGTGCGTCACACGATCGAGGATGTTCCATTTGAGCACGTAGATAACCACCGCTTCGAAATCGAAGGTGTGTAAACCCGTGGCGCGCTGCAGCCTTTTGTAGGCTTGCTCGAGCAGCAGCCGTTCAAGTCCAGCCGCATCCCCTTGCCTGATCAGCCCGTCCGCCTCGCGCAGCCAGGGGAAAACGCCGTCCAAGCGAAAGCCGGGATTGGTCCAGTTGCGTTCCATATGACCGACCCAGCGCCCAAAGCCCCAAGGCTCGCCCACCGGCGGTCCATCGCCGCGCGCGCGGCGGCGCAGGGCGACGACGCTGGTTCGCAGTTCCAGCCGGTCGCGAACAATTCGCTGCAGGCTTTGACTCTCGAGCCGGGACAACGCCTTGCGTCCCCGCTCTATCACCTCCTGTTCGGATATCGTCATCGGCAATTCGCGCCAGGAAAGAGCGTCTTCGACCAGCTGCAGGATTTCGGCGTCTTCCGCGGTCAGCGCGCGCAGGCGCCGGTCGAGCCTGAGCCGCGACAGGGGCGGTCGCCTGGCGAGAAAAAGCGCCTCCGGGCTGGGGAGGCTGGATATCAACATAATGTAGGCGTCGGGATCGCTCACTATTCCGGATTCCTCATGAGTGCCTGTATCCACTTGTGCATTTACGTGATCACACCCTCGAGAATCGCGCGAAAGCGCGGTTGCAGATGTGCCAGCAACAGGGCGGCGATGGCCCGCTCCGTCAGGTCGAGAATGAGGTTTTTATCCTGCAATTGAACCCGGATGCCGGCTGTCACATCGTCAGACGTGGAGAAAGTCACCCCGTCCTGCAACATTTCCCGGGTCAGACCGAACACGAAATCGGTCAATGGACCTCCTGCAATAGCTTCGGGGTTGCGGCGCAGTTCATCCAGCCCAATCACCGCTTCCGGCAAAACGACGGCCACCGCCGTCTCCTCGTCCACACCGGCGTCGTCACGCACACGCCCGGTCACTTCCAGAATCATCTGTTTGAGCAATTCCGGGTCCTGCAGCTGATGCGAGACCAGGCGTTTTACATCAGCGCTGAAACCGTCCGACAGGGTATTTTTCATCTCCAGCACCATATCGCGCATTGCCGTCCTGAGGGCCTCTTCGCCGGCGGCCTGATAGGCTTCGGCCTCTTTGCGCGCGTTTTCCCGACAGATCCGTGCTTCAGCGTTCGCCGTGTCGAGCAAGCGCCTGGCTTCATGCCTGGCATCGGCGAGAATTTCGTCGGCCTCCTTGCGGCCTGCTGCAACCCCCTCTTCGCGCAGGCGGGCTATCAGCTCATCGACGCCACTGGCTGTTGCTTTTCCTGCTATTGTTTGTCCGTCCATCAGGCACCTCCGGCGATGCCGCCGCTGACCACCAGGGCGAACACAAACGCGAACACCCCAAAACCTTCGATAATCGCCGCCGGCGCCAGCGACAGGCCAAATATCTCCGGTTTTTCCTTGGTGGCGTTGATCGCTGAAGCCACCGCCCGGCCCTGCCAGATACCGCAGTAGAGCAGTGCCAGGCCGGCCAACAAGCCGACACCGAAAAGCCCACCGGCATTGCCCGGCGTTACCTCGCGATTCAGGGTGAACATGATCACAATGCCATAGATCACGAAGGTGGAAGGAAAGGCGGACAGGCCGATATAGCGACCATAGCCCCCTTCCGTCTCGAGCATCGCGCCGATACTCGATTGCCCGGCGATGCCGCAACCGATAGCGCTGGCGATGGCACCCAGCGCCATGGGCGCATAGATGCCCACCCAGCCCAGTGCGTTGACTAATTCATTCACAGCTTGACCTCCTTGCGGGCAAATTTCTCGAAGGTTGTTCCTTCCTCCGGCAGCCCCCAGTTGTAGAATTCGATAAAGTTTAATCTCAGTCCATGGACAACGCCGCTGATTAACGCCAGGCCCAAATTGAGCAGGTGGCCAATGGCAACAATCAGCAGTGCGGCGAGCAGCCCCAGACCCGGCAGTGCGTGATACGCGTCTCTGGCCAGATCGTTGAATGTCACCGCCAAAGAGGCACTTGCCAGCCCGAGTGCAAACAGGCGCATGTAACTCAATACGTCGCCGAACGCATTCACAATCCCTTTCAGGCTGAAAAGGCCGTCCGCCAGACGCCACAGATGGTCGCGTCCCTTGCTGACGGGGCGCTCGCTGCTGAACAGCACAATTGCAAACACGCCGATCGCCAGCAGGGCTATGCCGGCTGATCGCCAGTGGCTCTCCGAGCCGGTCACCCCGGGTCCTGTCAAGCCCGATTCAGTTAATCCCGCTTCTGTTAACCACAGCAATAAACCACCGCCTATTACCGCGATCCAGCCGAGTTTCGACAACGCGATCAGCCGGGTGCGGTTAACATAGGCCATCATGGCATTGGCGAGCCCAATGTGCAGCACGCCGACGATAATCGACAGCCTCATCATCGTGTCGAAGTCGTTCACATTCAGGATGTGCAAACTGCCCAGTGCGGAGTCGGCGGGTGGTGTGATGCCAAAATAGCTGCCCACCATCGCGCCATAAACGATGGTGCCGCCGAACAGTGACAGGCCGAGCAGTCGATAGGCACGGCCTTTGCGGCTGCATCCCAGGCGCCGCCAGAAAAACAGTAATCCCACCATCAGCACCAGCCCGTAACCGGCATCGGCCAGAATCATGGCGAAAAACAGGGAGAAGGACGCGAACAGCAGCAGCGTCGGATCCCAGCTGCGGTAACCCGGCACCTGATAAAACAGCGCCATGTCGACGCCGGCCTCCATCGCATCGGGCTGTTCGATCAAGGTTGGCGGCGTGTCGTCGGAGGCGGGATCCTCTATCAAGCAGGCAAGATTGGCCCCTTTTGCATAGTCCTGCACAGCGGCCAGCGCATCTACCGGCACCCACCCCTGTACCGCGACAATGGCGCTTTCGTCGCGGGTCTGCTGCGCCGCGTGTGCCAGGGCCGCGCGGTTGTCCGCGCTGGCGAGATTGACGCTCAGGAGGTAGATGTAGCGGGTGAGTGCCCGGCGCTGTGAGACCAGATCCTCAAGCTCAATCTCCACCTCCTCCAGCTGCGCCTGCAACTCGCTGCGTGGCAGGGCGCCCACATGGGTGCGCGGCACCGGCAGTAGATCGCCGGGCGGCTCTTTCCGGGCGATGACCACCACGTAGGCGAAGCGATGGTCCCTGCGCACGATCTGCCAGGGCAGCGTCACGCGCTGCAACGCGGATAGCTTGCCGAGTGGCAACAGATAGAACCACAGCCGGTAGCCGGCCAGGGTTTCGTGCGGAGGAAAGGTGATATCACCCCAGGGCGCGATCGTCGCGATGCGCTGTTGCAGGAAATCGCGACGGTCGGTCGCGTCGCGCAGTCGCTGTCTCAGGTCGAGCGTATCCTGCACCACCTGTTCGACATCGAATGCCGGATCGCGCGTTACCTGCCGGCGTTTGTTGCGCACGTCTTTGAGAAACCGCAAGGCCTTGTAGGCCGCTTCGGCGCGCGCGGAGGCTGTTTTTTCCACTTTCGCCGGGGGTGGGCGCAAGGGCAGTAAATGCAGGCAACCGAGGTCCTGTAAACCGGCGAGAATCTCTTGCTTCTGCGTCAACAAGCCAAACAGGGATATCTTTTTAACGCGTACGATGCTCATGCCGACCACACTGTCGCACGTTTGCGTTTGGCGATCTTCGATCGCACCACGGCCGCCATCTGCTCGTCTGAGAGATAGATCCTGATGCGCTTGATGTTTGACTCGGTTCTTGGGATCAATACCTTGTCAAACAGGTTCACTCTTTGCGTGATGGTTTTGACGGCGTCATCCAGATGCGCCAGACGCTGCTGATCTACCTGTAGCCGTACCTGCAATTCCAACATGTCGCGGAGCAGGGCGGCCGCCCTGTCAACCCAGTGCGGCTTTGCCAGCAGCGCGTAGTCGCGCACTTCCACCTCAACCCTTTGCAGGGTTGGTAGGCGGGTGCCCACCAGGTTTTCGGTGGTCACTTCCACCCGGGTAATGCGCACCAGGCCGGTAAGATCGACATCTTCATAGGCCAACATGGGCAGGGTCTCTCCGACCCGCTTTCTGAACGCTTTGATCGTTTCGCGTGTCTGGATTAAGGTGCGGGCGGCATTGGCGCGCTCGGCCATCAACTGCTGGCGCTTGAGATCCAGCGAGGGCAGAAAGCGTTTATAAGTTCGCAGATTTTTCGCCTCCTGCCCCAGGGACGATTTATTGAGCTGCAACCTTGCCATCGTGTTCTCCAGTCAGTGTCGGTGTCTCTTCATCGGGCGCCGGCCTCTTTTCATCGGGCGAGAGGGCTCTCGGGAAGTACTTGTCTAACAAATCCTGCTTCATCAACAGTTGCTCTGCCTGGAAGCACTCCGCCAGGGTTTTCCAGCAGAGGTCCAAGGCGTCTTCCAAGGGCAGGGAAACTTCGATCGCCATAAAACGGTCCCGAAACAGGTCGCCGAACTTCAACAGCTGATGATCGAAATCGGAGAGTTCGAAAGCCATGGCCTGCTTCTGCTGCGCGTCGCGGGCACCGGCGTAAAAACGGACCATGGTGTTCATGATCTGACCGTGATCTTCCCGGGTGATTTTTCCGATGACGTTCTGCTTCAACCGCGACAGGGAGCCGAAGGGGTCGATAACACCGTCATGGAGATAGAACTGGCCCTCGGTGATGTAGCCGGTATTGTCGGGCACTGGGTGGGTCACATCGTCGCCGGGCATAGTGGTCACCGTGAGGATGGTCACCGAGCCGCCCTTGTCGTAATCGCAGGCCTTCTCATAGCGGCGCGCTAGCTGCGAATAGAGGTCGCCCACATAGCCGCGGTTCGAGGGTACGCGCTCCATGGCGATGCCCACCTCTTTCAGCGCATTGGCGTAAGCGGTCATGTCGGTGAGCAGCACCAGCACCCGCTTGCCTTCCTCCACGGCAAAACGTTCGGCCACCGCCAGTGCCATATCGGGAACCAGCAGGCGTTCGACGATAGGATCCGACGCCTGGTTGATAAACATCACCGTGCGAGAGAAGACGCCGGCATCCTCGAAGGATTTGCGAAAGGTGTAATAGTCGTCAAAGGTCAATCCCAGTCCGCCAAACACCACGATATCCGCGTCCGCCTGGATACCGATGCGGGCGAGAAAGGGATTGAAAGGTTCGCCCGAGACCGAAAAAATCGGAATTTTCTGGCTTTCGACCAGACAGTTGAAGATATCGATCATCGGCACGTCGGTGCGGATCATTTTCTTCGGCACGATACGCTCGCAAGGGTTGACCGAAGGGCCGCCGATAATGACCTGGGGATCCACCGATAGGTCCGGGCCGCCGTCGATAGTGTTGCCAGTGCCGTCAAACACCCGGCTGAGAATATTGGGCGAATAGGTCACCCGCATCGGGTGGCCGAGGAAGGTGACTGTCGAGCTTGTGGAAACGCCTTTGGTCCCGGTGAAGATCTGTAGCGATATGACATCCCGGTTGATACTGTTGACCTGCGCCAGCGACCTTTCCCCGTCCGTTTGCTCCAGCATGGCCAGCTCGCCCAGTCGGACAGCGGCACCTTTATGCTTATCGGTGATCGCCGGGACCTGTACCTTCAGAATGTCGCCCACTATCTCCAGCACTTTGGTGTAGCGCACCAAATCCTGTGTCATGTTGCGTAAGCTCCGCTTTGTTGTCTGACGGCCGCGCCGGCACCCTTTACCGCCCGTCCGCCGCCTGCCGCCGCACAAGTTGCCACCTAACGGGCGCCTGTGCTAATAATAGCCTCTGCGGCTTTTAAGTTTTTGAGCTAGATCAGCCAAAGGGCGTGAAAGGCGTAACAGTAGCGTTTATAATTTGAATTTGGGGTACGCAATGACGGATGCAGTGAAAAAGTTGAGCGAAATTTGAGTGGGCAATGCGCGGTTTCATTTACGCCTGCTCAATCGCTTTAATTTTTGAGACAAAAATCATGCCTGACACTTCAACACATGAACCGGGGGAGTTGGCGGCGGCTGCACCGCATTCGTTTACGTTGACAGATGGCACCGTTGTTACGATACGCGCCATTCAACCTGAAGACTCCGACATTGAACAGGAATTTGTGCGCTCCCTGTCTGCGACGTCAAAGCGTATGCGTTTTTTTGCCAACCTGAATGAGCTTTCGCCAAAGATGCTGGACAGATTTACACATCCTCTATATCCGTGTAATTGGGCGCTTATTGCCACTGTCAGGAATGAAGACGGTGAAGAAGAGATCGGCGTTAGCCGCTACGCGTCGAGTGCGGATAACAGGAGTGCGGAGCTGGCCGTGGTGGTGGCAGACCAATGGCAGGGCAAAGGCATTGCGACTCACCTTTTGCGCGAGCTTATTAAAATTGCCAAGATAGCGGGTATAGAATCCTTGGAGGGGGTCGTGCTCAAGGAAAACTACCGCATGCGCAAACTCGTAGAGAAGCTGGGATTCACCATTCAGCCGCGCGCGAACGACGATCCTTCGACGATACACGTCGTGAAAAATTTGACTGCATGACGATACCTGCAAGTGCGCCGGGTACAACCTTTGTTCGGGGGAATGGTCATCTATATCGCTAACAAATCGCAAACACTTCGAGCGATCACCTGCTCTTCGTCGGTGGGGAGCACCCAGACGGAGACCAGGCTGTCGGCGAGGCTGATTTTCATCTGGTTACTTTCATTGGCAGCGGTGTCCAGGCGTACGCCGAGCCAACTCGCATCGGCGCAGACCCGCGCGCGGACCGCGGCGCTGTGTTCACCGATGCCGCCGGTGAACACCAGTGCATCCAGCCCGTTCAGGGCAGCGGCCAGCGAACCCAGCTCGCGACCGATGCGATAGATAAAGAGGTCGACGGCACCCCGTGCGCGGGGATCCTCGCTGGCGAGCAGCACACGCATATCATTGCTGATACCGGAGACGCCCAATAGCCCGGATCGGTGGTAGAGCAGATCGGTCACCTCGGCCGGGCTCATCCGCTTCTGTTCAAGCAGGTGCAGCACCACGCCCGGGTCCAAGGCGCCGCAGCGGGTACCCATGGGGAGTCCGTCCAGCGCGGTGAAACCCATACTGGTCGCGCGGCTTTTGCCATCATGCAGTGCGCACATACTGGCGCCGTTACCCAGATGGGCGACGACGACCCGGCCTTTGGTGGTGCCGGTGAACGCTGGCAATTTACCGGCGATGTATTCGTAGGAGAGCCCGTGGAACCCGTAGCGTAAAATACCGGACTGGGTCAGGTCCCGAGGCAGGGCGAATTGTCGGGCAACAGGGGGTTGGGTGGCGTGAAACGCGGTATCGAAGCAGGCGACCTGCGGCAGTGCGGGATCGCGCGCGGCGAGGGCGCGGATGGCCGCCAGGTTGTGGGGTTGGTGCAGAGGCGCCAGTGGTATCAACGCTTCCAATTGGCTTAATACCTGTTGTTCGATCCGGACGGGAGCGATGAATGCCTGCCCGCCGTGAACCACCCGGTGGCCGACTGCCGTCAGGTCGTTCAAGCCGTCCTGCTGTTCCAGCCATTCGAGCAGGCTCGCCAGTGCCGTGGCGTGTGTCAACGCCTCTGCCGGTTTGGTATCGATCAGCGTTTGGCCCCTCAGGTCTGTCGCGAAAAAATGTTTGACGCCGCCGCCCATCCCTTCGATCTCACCGCGGCACACCAGCGCTTGATCACTGCCTGTGCCAGTGCCGTGGGAAAACACGGCGAATTTGATACTGGCAGAGCCGCTGTTGAGGACCAGGATGTTCACGCCAGCTGTTCTCTCCTGGCGTGGACAAACAGTTTGGCGAGCGCGCAGGAGGCCATGCGGCTCATGGTGTCGTCAGCCCGGCTGGTGAGGACAATGGGTACCCGCGCGCCCAGCACTATACCGGCGCCTTCGGCCCCCCCGAGGTACTCCAGTTGCTTAGCCAACATATTGCCCGCCTCGAGATCGGGCACCACCAGAATATCCGCCTGGCCGGCAACGGGAGAGATGAGTTGTTTGATCTTCGCGGCTTCCGGTGACACCGCGTTGTCGAACGCCAGGGGGCCGTCGACCAAGCCGCCGCGGATCTGGCCGCGGTCGGCCATTTTGCCCAGGGCCGCTGCATCCAGGGTGGACTGGATCCGCGGATTAACAGTTTCCACCGCGGACAGGATAGCGACTTTAGGCGCCTCGATACCCAGTGCCCGCGCCAGGTCGATCGCGTTCTGAACGATGTCGCGCTTGTCGTCGAGGGTGGGGCTGACATTGATGGCCGCGTCGGTGATAAACAGGGGGCGCTCATAGGTCGGTACATCGAAGGCGAAGATATGGCTCATGCGCCTTTCGGTGCGTAGGCCGCCGGCTTCGGCGACAATGACGTGCATCAGTTCGTCCGTGTGCAGACTGCCCTTCATCAGGGCGTCGGCCTGACCGGCGTGCACCAGTTCCACGGCCTTGGCCGCGGCCGCGTGGCTGTGTTCCACTGCGACTATTTTAAAATCCCCCTTGTTGCCGAGATCCACTTCGGCGGCTTCCGCGGCCGCTCGGATCCTGGCTTCCGGACCGATCAGCACCGGTTCGATCAGCCCGGCTTCTTTGGCGACCACGGCACCGAGCAGCGATTCGCGGTCCACCGGGTGCACCACGGCCGTGCGGATCGGGGCGCCGTCTTTGGCGGCTGCCAGCAATCGGTGCAGGTGCACCCGCTCAGTCAGGTGCACCTGCGGCAGCACCCAGCGCGGGCGCAGAACTTTTTCGGTAGGTGCCAGTACCTCTGCCTGGCCGCTGATCACCACCTTGCCATCCTGGTTGCGACACTCGCAATCAAAGATCAGCCGGTGTTTGGCTTGATCTTTTTCCGCCACGGTCACGGTGACGGTGAGCAGATCCCCGAGTCCCACCGGTGTGTGAAAACGCAGCGTCTGTCCCAGGTAGAGGGTGCCGGGGCCGGGCAGCTGAGTCCCCAGAACGGTGGAGATCAGCGAGCCGCCCCACATACCATGGGCGATCACTTCGTGGAAGCGGCTGCTTTTGGCGTAGTCCTCATCCACGTGGGCGGGATTCACATCGCCGGACATGGCGGCGAAGAGCTTGATATCTTCCAGGGTGAGACGGCGCTGGAGGCAGGCGGAATCGCCAATGGCAATTTCGTCAAACGTGCGGTTTTCGATGGTGCTCTGGTTCACGGTAGCAGTTGTCCGTCGGGTTGCGAGTAAACGGCAGTTGGCATCGAACTGTCATCAGGATTGCAGCACGTAAGATCCCGGTGCCTCCATCAGCGGTGTGAGGCCTGCTTCGGGCGCCCCCATGGCGGGAGGCGTCACCGGGCTGCCGGAGCGGGTCTTGAGCCAGGCCTGCCACTCCGGCCACCAGGAGCCGTCTTTGCTCGGTGTTGTCTCGCGCCAGGTGTCGGGATCGATATAGCAGTCCCCGGCTTTGTTGGTGGCGACCTGGTAATGGCGGTGATCGTGCCCCGGTGGGCTGACAATGCCGGCATTGTGCCCGCCGCTGGTGAGCAGGAAAGTGACATCAATGGCCGGATGGGTGGTGATTTTATACACCGACTGCCAGGGGGCGACATGATCCTTGGTGGTGCCCACGGTAAATACCGGCACCCGCAGATCGGCGAGGTTGACGGGGCGATCCTCCACCAGATAGCGCCCGCCCACCAGGTCGTTATTCAGGAAAAGCCCGCGCAGGTATTCCGAATGCATGCGATAGGGCATGCGGGTCTGATCGGCATTCCACGCCATCAGATCGTTCATCGGTTGACGCTCGCCGAGAAAATAGTCCTGCACCATGCGCGACCAGATCAGGTCGTTGGAGCGCAGCAACTGAAAGGCGCCGGCCATTTGGTAGCCGTCGAGATACCCCTGATCCCACATCATGCTCTCCAGGTAGGCCACTTGGCTTTCGCCGATAAAGAGCATCAGTTCACCGGCCTCGGTAAAGTCCGTTTGCGTGGCCAGAGTGGTGAGCGAAGCCAGGCGGCGGTCGCGGTCGCGCGCCATGGCCGCCGCTGCGATCGACAGCAGGGTGCCGCCCAGGCAGTAGCCCACGGCGTGGATCTTCTGTTGGGGCACGATGGTGGAGACCACATCGATGGCGGCCATAACACCGAGTCGGCGGTAATCCTCCATCCCCAGCTCGCGATCTTCGGAGGTGGGATTGTGCCAGGACATGACAAACACGGTATGGCCCTGGTCAACCAGGTATTTCACCAGTGAGTTGTGGGGAGACAGGTCGAGGATGTAGTACTTCATGATCCAGGCCGGCACGATCAGGATGGGTTCCGGATGCACCTCCTTGGTGGTCGGCGCGTACTGGATCACTTCGATAAGACGGTTGCGGAAGACGACCTTGCCCGGTGTTACAGCCACTTTCTTACCCACCGCAAAGGCATCCGCCCCTATGGGCTTCTGTCCTGAGGTTGTCCGATGCCAGTCCTCTACGAAGTTTTGGGCACCGCGCACCAGGTTGACGCCCCCTTCGGCCAGGGTCGCTTTGAGAATATCCGGGTTGCTCCAGGGAAAGTTGGACGGTGCATAGTGGTCCAGTACCTGCCGGGCAACGAAGGACAGCACCCGCTCACGGTCCGCCGAGAGTCCGTCGATCTCCGTGGTCGCGTTGTACCACCACTGCTGATGGAGCAGGAAAGCTTGATAAACGAGGTTGTAGGGCCACTGTTGCCAGGCTTCGCTGGAAAAGCGTTTGTCCTGGGGCAGGGGCTCGATGCAGCCGTTGGCGCCGGGGTTGATCGCCAGTTCAGGCAGGTGGAGCATCAGGCGCATCGCCTTGCGCACTGCTTTTTCGATTAGCGCCAGCTGTTTTCCGGGCGACAGCGTCAGGTGCGACAGCCAGTCGAAATAGATGCCGGCAAGGCCCGCCGGCGTGATGCCGCCGGTGAACCGGGCCAGGTTGGCGCGATAGGCATGGTCCAGGGCACGAGTACCGAAGGAGCGGTAGGTCAAATGATTGGCCTCAGGGGTGGTCGATGTGGAATCAGTACCGGTTTTCTGTTGCATACTCGTGACTCGCGTTTAATGCGTCCTGTCCCTATGGGTTATCTGGTGCCTATGACAACCACTGTTTTTGTCCGTCGAGGTGCTCTGCCCCAGGGCATGCTTTGAGCAGGTGACGGTGACCTCTTACCCCCGCCAACCGCGATTGGCCATACCAATGACTATTCTAGCGGGTTTGCCCTGCTATAGGATTGACCGGGGTCAAAAAGTGATTTGGAAGTGCGACAAGCGGAGTGGTATCGTCATGGCGGCAACGCATATATACATTATCGGAACAATTGGTTCGGCACTATGAATTATTGGTATTTGTTGTTTAGTTGAGATTGATTAGACTTACTAGACATGCATTTAGCCTGCGGAACTGGCGGGAGAGTGGAACAAAGTCAGGCAGCGTCCAGTAACATTAAGGAATTTGACTAACGAGACTTAACCTTGGGGATTGTCATTGCAGGCCTCCTTTGTGTGGCTGTCTTAGGAGCCATGGTGATCATCTATTGCAAGCGCCGAGAAGAACCTTATAAACAACTCTTCGAAAACGCTGAAATAGCTATCTGGAACGAGAATTTTTCCGATGTCCATCGGTATTTAATGCGTTTGCGTAAGCAGGGCGTGACGGACCTCGGGGCGTACCTGCACGAGAATGCGCACCTGATTGAAACGCTGGTGTCAAGTGTCAAGGTGCGGAAGGTCAATAAAGCGTCTTTAAAAATGTTTGAGGCCCAATCTGAGTCGCAATTGCTCGGCAGTATACAAAATGTGTTTGGGCCGGGGGCGCGTGAAATATTTATTGAGGAGGTCTGCGCTATCTGGGAAGGGCACGACGTTTTCCGCGCTGAAGCCTCACTCCGGACCTTCAATGGTAAGGTGCTGACGGTCATTATCTCCCTGCCGGTACCAAAGGCTGAGCATGGATTCCGCAGCATACCGGTCAGTATTCTCGATATCACCGAGCGCAAAGAGTCCGAAGACTTGATTTGGCGGCAGGCAAATTTCGATACCCTGACGCAGCTTCCGAATCGCAAGTTGTTTGCGGATCGGTTAGGGCAGGAAATCAAGAAGAGTAAACGCTCCGGAGCCTCGTTCGCCTTGCTGTTCATCGATATCGATAATTTTAAGCGTATAAACGATACATTTGGCCATGGTAAGGGTGACGGGCTGTTAAGAGAGTTCGCTTTGCGCATAACAGCGAGTGTGCGCGAATCTGACACAGTTGGGCGGCAAGGCGGTGATGAGTTTTGTATTATATTGTCCGAAGTTAACGACCACTGCATCGTTGAGAAGATTATTCAGAAGCTACTCAGTGCCTTAGCCATTCCTTTTCAGCTCGGCGAGAATAGCGTTACAATCTCAGCGAGTATCGGTATTAGCCTCTACCCGAAAGATACTGACAAGGTTGAGCAACTGTATCAATTTGCCGATCGAGCCATGTATGGGGCGAAAAATGCTGGGCGGAATCGTCACAGCTACTTTTCCGACACTCAGATAAACGCCACTCACGATGACAGTACGCAGGTTCACTAAGTCACTCCCCTCGGTGATGACAGTCAAGTCCGATAAGACTGTAGGCCCACTATAGCCTCAGGAAGGTTATCAGCCATGATCCTTGCAAATTTACGCCCAAATCTTCGCTGCTGGTTGGTGATAGTTGGCTGTATCAGCCTCATTGCCTGTACCTCTCTCTCCCCCATTGAATTGGGCCGAGCCTCGGAACAACTGAACGTTGGTGACAAGGTGGAAATCGTCACCAAGAAAGGGGAGAAGAGTTCTTTTACGGTTGATCACATAAGTGCCGAGGGTATTAGCGGCCAAGGCTACAGCCTTGCCTATACCGACATAAAGACACTTCATAAAGTGAATTTCAATGACACTCGCACTGGCCTGCTGACGTTTGGCATTATCGGTATTCTTCTATTGCTTTCGCAAGCTAGCTTCAGCATGCAGTGAAGTTTATGTCAACAATGACGGCCAAAGATTAAAAGTTGACTCCGGGTATGAGTGAGAAATCCGCAACCTACAAGTTTAGCAACGTTATCGAGGTCAGCTTCCCGACGAAGCCCCTGGGGACCTATTCGCCGCCACCGGCGTATTTCGTAGACAGCGCTGCCTACAAGCAGAGCCTCAAAACCGACTCGACCGAACGCCCACTGCACAAGTGTTGAGGTAGTCAGCCTGATGCTTGCGAAAATTATAAGCGGCGGACAAACCGGAGCAGATCGGGCGGCATTGGATGCTGGTCGGATAATGGGGGTTGAGATCGGTGGCTTTTGCCCCAGAGGACGGCTCGCCGAAGATGGACCAATTCCTGCCGAATACCCCTTGATTGAACTGTCAGATCAAGGTGAACCTGTTAATTATTTTGTGTCCTTCCCAATCCCATACTTTTCGATGCGTCGGCCAGCTAGCCGGTACCCGTGGAGTGGTGATTTAAGCCGGTGAGCAGCGCCCCCCGGGTCGGCGAACAGATGGCCGTTACGGTAAACCGCTTATAGCGCAACCCCGCTTCGGCAAGCTTCTACAGCTTGGGGGTTTCAATTTCCGAACCATAAGCATTTATTATGTAAAAACGCCCGAAGGGGCAGATACGAGCAAACGCCACGACCCACGGATCCAAACGGGCATTATCCGTCCTCCGGTAACGACGCTGACCAGCGAAAACACGGACCAGGTGGTGGTGCGAGTGAAATAGGGGATGTATCTGCGCTTCCCTTCCTGGCTGCAACATTCCATTGATCCCAACCCGAGCGACCAATTGCGCATAAGCATCAGTTTTAACATCATGTGTTCTGCTTGTGTTGAAACGATGAGCAAACCGCTCTGGTAACCGGACCGGAGGAGGCCGATACGCCACTTTCTTGTACAGGTGTACCAATCTGAAGGGCAAAAACCCGGGGGGCAACGGTTGCGCCACGGGTGCTTGCGCTAAAATTGAAGGGACTAGCGCAGATGCGCTCCGCCCACGTCGCGAACCAGTTGCAGAGGAAACGATCCGTAGGGGCTGCTGGTATAAAACGCCGTTAATTTAGGACATATATTTTATCAGGACGCTCACAAAAGTGGGCCGGTAGTTAATGCTGCAAAACACCGGGGATACCCCCTCAGGCGGATTCCATTTGGTTATTTTTTAGTCTATTATGCCCGCCCCAACACGGAGGCTGCGATCAAAAAAACCAGGTCCATGGTGTCGGACGTACAACACGCAGTGAACGAAAAAACTCACCCCAAAAGAGACACTTAACACACTAGAGGTAGATAGAAATGGGTAGAGTTGCATTGGTTACTGGCGGCACCCGCGGTATCGGTCAAGCCATTTGCCAACAGCTGAACGCAAAGGGCTATATGGTCGTGGCCAACTACGGCGGCAACGATCAAGCAGCCCAGGCATTTTCCGAGCGTACCGGTATCCCGGCCGTCAAGTTTGACGTATCCGATTTCGAGGCCACCAAGGCCGCTGTCGGGAAGATCGCCGAAGACCTCGGCCCCGTGGAAGTGCTGGTCAACAATGCCGGCATTACCCGAGACGGCACCCTGCACCGCATGAGCTTCGAGCAGTGGAACGCGGTCATCCAAACCAACCTGACGTCCTGCTTCAACACTTGTCGTGCTGTCATCGAAAGCATGCGCAAGCGCGGTTTTGGCCGCATTGTCAACATCGGTTCGATCAATGGCCAGGCGGGGCAATACGGGCAGGTGAACTACGCTGCGGCCAAATCCGGCATTCATGGTTTCACCAAGTCGCTGGCGCAGGAGAACGCGGCCAAGGGCATCACCGTTAACACCGTCGCGCCTGGCTATATCGACACCGATATGGTGCGCGCGGTACCGGAAGACGTCCTGGACAAAATCATCGCTAAAATCCCCGTCGGTCGCCTGGGCAAACCGGAGGAGATCGCTCGCGCCGTCGAGTTCCTGGTCAACGAGGATGGCGGTTTTATTACCGGTTCCACACTGTCCATCAACGGTGGGCAACATATGTACTGATAACAAAACCGGTCCCCAGGGCCGGTTTTGTCAATCCGCGTTGTGCACTGAGTCCAATCAGTGGAACAAGAGGTGTTGTCGATGGCTGAACACTCAGACGGTATGGGCGTGGCAGACGATAAAGGATTACTCGCCAGGAAAAACGTTTATACGGGGAAAGGGATTGCTACCTACCCGGCCAGTGGCGTAAAGGCTGTCATTGCCGGCAGGGCCAAGGGGGCGGCCAAGTCCCAGATAATCGAAGATTCCGATGAAAATCGGATATTTATAAAAGGGTACAATTGACGAAATTCCAATAACCTGACTCAAATTTGTAACGGGGTTGTGGCAGAATCAACACCTTGGTCCATTATTCACGGATGAAGTGTTATCCACCTACGTCTGCCACACGCATTGGTTTCAAATATCAATCTGTTCTTCTCTAATCAAGATATAGGCATTTTATGCGTGATGTTGTCATAGTAGCAGCCGGCCGTACGGCCATCGGTGCTTTTAACGGTTCTCTCGCGTCCCTCCCTGCCAGCGAGCTGGGCACTGCGGTCATTAAAGGGTTGTTGGAAAAAACCGGCGTCGCTCCCGAGCAAGTCGATGAAGTGATTCTCGGGCAGGTCCTGACCGCCGGTTGCGGTCAAAACCCCGCTCGTCAAGCCGCAGTTAACGCCGGCTTGCCCCACAGCACCCCTGCGTTGACCATCAACAAGGTCTGCGGCTCAGGCCTGAAATCCGTTGCCATGGCTGCCCAGGCCATCACCCTGGGGGACGCCGACTTGATTATTGCCGGTGGTCAGGAAAGCATGAGCCAATCCGGTCACTACCTGCCGAAGTCCCGCAATGGCCAGAAAATGGGTAACTGGAGCATGGTCGACACCATGGTCCACGATGGCCTCTGGGATGCTTTTAACGATTACCATATGGGCATCACTACCGAGAACATCGTTGAGAAATACGGCTTCAGCCGTGAAGCGCAGGACGCTTTTGCCGCTGCTTCCCAGAACAAGGCGGAAGTCGCTCTGAACGAAAACCGGTTTGCCAATGAAATTATCCCGGTGGCCATTCCCCAGCGCAAAGGCGATCCTGTGGTCGTCGATCGCGACGAGCAGCCTCGCGCTGGTGTTACCGCCGACTCCCTCGCCAAGCTGCGTCCCGCCTTTAAAAAAGACGGCACCGTTACCGCCGGTAATGCGTCAACCATTAACGACGGTGCCGCGGCTGTGATCGTTTGCAGTGCCGAAAAAGCCAAAGCGCTGGGGCTGGAACCGCTGGCCACCATTAAAGCTTACGGCAATGCCGGCGTTGATCCCGCCATCATGGGCACAGGCCCGATCCGCGCCACTCAAAACTGCCTGGCGCGCGCCGGCTGGAGCGTTGACGATCTGGACCTGATCGAAGCCAACGAAGCCTTCGCCGCCCAGGCCATGTCCGTGAACAAGGAACTGGAGTGGGATACCAGCAAGGTCAATGTCAACGGTGGCGCCATCGCGCTGGGGCACCCCATCGGCGCATCGGGTTGTCGGGTGCTGGTGACCCTGCTGCATGAAATGGTTCGCCGCGACGCCAAAAAAGGCCTCGCCACCCTGTGTATCGGGGGCGGTATGGGTATCGCCCTGGCAGTGGAGCGTTAATCAAAAAACCGTCCTGTGTCCAATAAAAAAGGGAGCACTTTGCTCCCTTTTTTATTTGGGGGCTGCTCAATCGCGACGGTACCACCCATCGTCACCCGCCGCCCCCGGCACATGGCCATCACGCAACGGTAATCGTTATCGTCTCCGACAGTACGGGAGGGTTGTGCGGCACATGGCCCGCGTCGCCCAAGAGCAGCTGAAGGGTAGGCTTGCCGGGGGAAAGCTCCCGGGTCACTTCAGTCTGTCCACCGCCAAAGTGCCTGTGAGTGCTGTCATTTACCGGTTCCGGGAAAGTAATTCCCCCGGGAGGCTTGTCTACCGTGGGCTGCAGACGGATTTGTTACATTTGGCGGTAAAATCTTAGCTGCCTTTAGGACAGAAATTGCCCAGAACCTTATGGGCTTTTAAACCCTTCTGATTCAAGGGATTACAGGGGCTGGCGACCCCCTTCGCTGTCCGGTTTCCGAGCCACCAGAAACAAGGCTTTGTTGCGTGCCGGTTGCCACTGGTATTCGAGACGGAAGCCAGCATCGATCAGGCACTGTTGCAGCTCCTCGCGGTCAAACACCTGCACCCGGGGCATCAACCCCAACCGGCGTGCTAGCGGTTCAATATATTTAAAGTATTTGAAGGCACTGTCGCCCAGGCACGCCGTGCTGGAGATAAACACGCCGCCGGGTTTTAGCAGTTGCCACACTTTTTGGATCACCGCCTCTTTGTCGTTGAGCAGATGCAGGACACTCAGGCCCAGCACTGCGTCATAGGCCTGCTCGGGAGCCAGTGCTTCGATTGAGTTCTGTTCAAAGGTGACATTGTTAATCCCGGCTTCGCTGGCTTTGCGCCGGGCAATGGCAATCATATTGGCTGAGAAGTCGATGGCGTGGATCTGTTTCACGTAGGGGGCATGGACGAGGGCGGTGGAGCCGGTGCCGCAGCCGAATTCCAGTACTGTCATATCGGGTTTGAAGACCTCGCGTGTGACCTGCAGCTTTTTCTGGTAGGCCGCCTCGTCGGCGATAGGCTGTCTGCTGTAGCGCTCGGCAATGCGATCCCAGAATTTGGTGGTCTGTTCCATGGATTTCTCCTCTCACTGAGTCAAGGAAGGATTATACCAATACAGAAATTGTAATAATATTGTCTATATTGGCATATCAGCCAGGCGAATGTGTATGATCGAGGCAAAACCACCCGATGGGTGCGGGCGCTCTTCAGTTGTTTGCGGGCTGAGTTGGGTTAGGGGAACCCGGAGACGCGCGTATGGAGTACGAGTTCTTTGATATCGTCTATTTGGTGGGATTTTTACTGGCGACGCTTATTCGTACCTATTACGGTTTGCAGTTTCGTCGTAAGCAAGTCTTTTGGGCGCAAAGAGAGCATCCCGCCGTATTTCTTGGAATGATTATTTGGGGCATTGCGCTGCTTCTGCCACTCATTGCAATGAGCACTGACTGGCTTAAATTCGCTGCCTATGATTCGGCGATCGGTTTGCGTGTACTCGGCGTGCCTGTCTTTATAGGCAGTGTTTGGCTACTCTGGTTAAGTCACCGGGATCTCGGACGAAACTTTTCACCATCGCTGTTAATACGAAAAGAGCATCAACTGGTAACAACAGGGGTGTACGAAAAAATCCGACATCCCATGTACCTGTCCTTCTTTCTGTGGGCGATAGGGCAGGCATTGATAATAGCCAATTGGCTGGCAGGGCCGCTGGGTTTGCTGGGTTTTGGTCTAATCTACATTTTCAGGGTGCAGCGAGAAGAACAGCAGCTACTCGAACTATTTGGCGATACCTACAGGGAATATCTGCGAAACACGGGCAGATTGTTGCCGAGGTGGGAACAGGGGAACAAGTAGCAGGGGGATCTCCACCGGTGCGATTGGTATTCTGTATCAATCATTTTGATGTCGATCATGGTCTTCAGGGCGTAGCTCAACGGAGAGTACACAAAATGTCGGGGGCACCTTAATCTAGTCTTATCTCCCCTTCAAGGAAAGGGGAACATTGGGTTTTAGCCAGTTGATATTTAGGGCTCGATAAAAATGGCTCTGTTGCAAATAGATGCATTGAGCAGTAAAACTTTCGATATGCCTCCTATGCCACCTGCTGCTTGACAACAGATCCCGCTGATCGAGGTGTGTGCCAATCCCGCATTCTCCGTCGTGACAGCTGCAGAGCTGTGCTGGGTGTATAGTGAAAGCTTGACGATGTTAATCCGACGCTGAGAAAGACAACGCCTGAATAATGACGTCCAGAAAACGCTGGCGACATCATCTATGATTCGCGATAATGACGTTGACATTGCGCGCGTCAGAACCAGACAACCGAAGAGGTGTGAATGTGCTTGAACAAGTCGCTAACCCAACGGGGGTGAACCTTTCGCGATGACATACAGCAAAACCAAAACCAGCTTTTACCGACGGCTTTTGATCGCCTACCTGATTGAAAGCGGCGTCAACACGGTGCCCACAATTTGTGCTGAAACCGGTATGCCACGACGCACGGCGCAAGACACGATAGCCGCATTGGAAGAGCTGGATATTCTGTGCGAGTTTGTGGGTGCAAAAAAAGATGGTCATTATCAGATCGTGGAATGGGGTGCGATCAATAAGTCGTGGGTAAAAACCCACTTGCGACACATTAAAGACGTATTAGAATACCCCTGACCTGACCATCGAAGGATGACAGCCATGAGAAAAAGGATACTTTCCGCCGCGTTCTTGATCGCTACCCCCTCTCTGGTGTTCGCACAATGCCCCGCGCATGCCATTAAAGTGACGTCCTGGAATATCCGTGCTCTTGGTCAGAGTAAAGATGCAGCCGAAATCGCTGTTATCGCGGAGTTTATTGAGGACAGCGATATAGTCGCTCTCCAAGAAGTCGTGGCCGGAGAGGGTGGCCCAGAGGCGGTGTCACGTTTATGGCAGCAACCTCAGACAGCAGATCCCAGCTGGCGCCAACGGGTGAGTGACTCGACCAGCGGCGAGGGAACTGAGCGTTATGCCTTTTTATGGCGTGCTGGAGGTGTGGAACTGACAGGTGCAGCGTTGTCGGAAGATCTCCAATACCCCTTGGATCGAGAACCCTACATTGGCTGGTTTGCGGTTAATCACGAGGTCCTCACCGTCGTTAATTTGCATGCCGTCTCCACGGCCAAGGACCCGGCCAATGGGATTTTTCAGCTTCCCGAGGGCCCGTCGATCAAAAATAGCCCCCAAGCTCTCGTGATCTGGCGCTGGTTAATCTAGGTAGGACAACACCTGAAACGATAACAACAAACGACCTATAAATCTAGAGACCCTGATTTTGAAAGCTGACGAGATTAGCGCTTATTTACAAACCCTGGGGGATACGGCAAAAGCGGATCACGACCAAGGTTTTTTCAAAACCGGCCCGGGGGAATACGGCGAGGGCGATATCTTTCTCGGTATTCGTGTTCCAGTGTTACGACAACACGTGAAGCACTACCGTGGGCTATCCCTCGCGGAAAGCTTGAAATTGCTGAAATCAGCCTTTCATGAAGTCCGCTTGTTTGCCCTGTTATTAATGGTGGATCGCTGCCAACGAGGCGAAGAGCCGATGCGCCTGAAGATATTTCAAAAGTACCTTTCCCACACACGTTAGGGCTGCGGAAAAAATAAATTTTCCCATTTTGGGCTGGATCATTGCCACCGAATTTTTTAAAATCCCATTTCCAAAACGACGGAAAAATACAATGAAGGCGATATAGAATTATGGAAAAATAC
>Ga0213841_1000337_pt1 | contig 63594 bp, 56 predicted proteins | sample SWPATP23_FD_160125 | JGI IMG/M metagenome (GOLD analysis project Ga0213841, IMG submission 160125) | Coastal seawater microbial communities from Marineland, Florida, United States - SWPA TP2 #3 | ecosystem: Environmental > Aquatic > Marine > Coastal | place: USA: Florida | collected 2016-08-14
CGAAACTCCCCTATGCCGACACTGTTGAGAAGCTCGAAGAGTTGCTGCCTTGGGCGGTGAAAGAGAGACTTTCAAAAAATTCCTGATTTGTCGATAGGGGCAGGTACGTCCATCAATTGGCGCTTACCCAACACCTTACAGGAGCACATGGCGTTGATGCTACGCGATTGAGCCGGGTTCGAAAAAGCCAGCTCGCACAGCGGCCGCCGTTCGCTGATCACCAATGTGGTTCACAAACAGAGAAAATCGGTCAAGGTCACGCAAAAAATTGCCGGGCACGTCAATCCGTCCACCACCCTGATTTATGAAGAACCGCCCGAGGAAATGATTGAGGAAGCCTTGAAAGAACTATAATCTTTTGCTGTATTTGCACCAAAAGACAATCGAAGTGAGCGATAGCCGGAATGAAAAGCAACCACAACAAAAAAGTGTCGTTGGTATTGGGTAGCGGCGGCGCTCGCGGTTTGGCCCATATCGGCATTATACGCTGGCTCGAGGAAAACGGCTTTGAGATTAGCTCCATTTCCGGTTGTTCCATCGGCGCTTTGATTGGTGGTGTCTATGCGGCGAACAAACTGAATGAATTTGAACAATGGATTAGCGCAATCCGCACACTGGATATTCTCTCACTCCTCGATATATCCCTGGTCAAGGGCGGGTTTGTTAAAGGCGACCGGGTGATTAATACCCTAAAGACATTGATTGGCGATTGTCAGATTGAAGACCTCCCTATTGCCTATACTGCCGTTGCTGCAGATATCGACAACGAGAAAGAGGTCTGGCTCAACAGTGGTTCTTTGTTTGAGGCCATTCGCGCTTCGATCTCCTTGCCCCTCTTCTTTACGCCGGTGGAACGGGATGGGGTGAAATTGATCGATGGGGGCATCCTCAACCCAGTGCCTATCGCGCCGACATTTAACGACAATACAGCATTAACGATCGCCGTTAACCTGGGTGCCTCCCCGGATCGCCGCCTTCCCCTCCCCTCAGCACCACAAGCACCCAATAAAGGCAAAAACGATTTTTTGGCGAACAATCGCGCGCTCATTGAAGAAAAAATCACTGGCTTTATTAAAGGTTTAATATCGGGCACACAAAGCTCGAACACCAATAAAGAAGCCACGGGTAAATGGGGCATGTATGACATCGTCGACCAATCTTTTGACACCATGCAAGGTGCCATAGCACTGCAAAAACTGGCGGCCTACCCGCCCGATATCGTTATCGAAATAGCGCGCAATCAGTGCGGCATTCTCGAGTTTGATCGTGCCCAGGCCATGATCCAGTTGGGGTATGAGCAGGCCGCCAACACACTGGGAAAATCGGATCTTGTTTCCAATATGCGTAGATCTTAGTGCTTCTTCCCAACCTTTTTTGTCGGAAAAGTGCTGGCAACAACAGACCCAGCAGACAAAACACTTCATGTTATCCGAATTCAATATATCCGATATTGACTTATCGGACATATTGAGGTTTAAGTGTAGGGGTCCATATAAATCCCTAGTACCCCAATATTCGTAGGCAACGCTTTACTAATATTAAATGACCCTCGCCACCTGTCTAACCAAGAAGAGGTATAGGTGATAACAATGCCGCCGATAGATAAGTCAAGGCGCAGCCAGCGATACAATCGCCTCCCTAAACCAGCGATTGGCCGGGTCTTCATCTGCCCCCCGGTGCCAAAATAACTGCCAGTTCAACGTCGGCGCCGCGAACGGTAATTCAAGCACCTGCAAATTATCAAGCACTTGCCGTTCAAAAGATTCCGCCCAACACCTGGGGACTGTCAACGCCACGTCTGAACGGCCCACGATTTTGGAGGCCACGTGGTAATGCTGCACACGGAACTTGATACGCCGCTTACAGCCCTGTTTGTTCAGTTCCACATCCACCTGCCCGATCCCCCGTCGGCGCTGGGACACATGGATATGCGCCAACGCCAAGTATTGCTCAAGGCTCAGGCTACCCTGAACCACTGGGTGATCCCTGCGCACCAGGCACACGTAGGGCTCATCAAACAAGGTTTCCTGGCATAGGTCAGCACTGTTGGGATGGGGGATATCAATCGCAAAATCCAACTCGCCCGATGCCAGCGCCCTGGCGATATCCGGGCGGCGAATATAGTGGCTTTCCACCGTCATATGGGGGGCCTGCTCTTGCAGCAGATCCACCAGCGCGGGCAAAAATATATCTTCTGACATATCCATCAAACTGATACGAAAAACCCGATCACTGCTGGCAGCCTCAAACGGGTCGGCGGTGTGAACGGAGCTTGCCAGCAGCTGCAAACCATCCCGTACTTGGCTGGCGATATGGGTCGCCAGGGGTGTAGGTGCCATGCCTTGCGGGCCGCGAACAAAGAGTGGGTCGTTAAGCGTCTTTCTTAACCGGGAAAGCGCCTGGCTGACGGCTGACTGCGATATGCACAGCACTTCAGCGGCCCGTGTGATATTCCTTTCCGTATAAATGGTATCGAAGACCAGAAACAGGTTGAGATCTACGTTATTAAGCCGCATTGACAACTCCCATCCGCATAATAAGCACTGCTAATATCTAGCTATTATAATAATTAATTTCACAAATGACTGTCACTTCGCTACTTTAGGGTTTGAAGCTATGTGAGCCCCCCAAAAAGAGAGCACGCTATGCCCCCCTCCAACACACCCTTTGATCTCGATCGCCTCACCCACTATCTGGAAGCCCATATTGATGGTTTTCAGGGCCCGATAAGTGTCAAAAAGTTTGCCGGGGGTCAGTCCAACCCCACCTACCTGCTCAATGCCCCCAGTGGTCAGTATGTCTTGCGCAGCAAACCCCCGGGCGAGCTACTGCAGTCCGCACACGCGGTGGATCGGGAATACATTGTCACCCAGGCACTGAAGGACACAGCCATGCCCGTGGCACGCCCCTACTGCCTGTGTGAAGACATCAGCATCATCGGCAGCATGTTCTATGTGATGAGCTACTCCGCCGGGCGCCAGTTCTGGAACCCCACCCTGCCGGAAGTACACCAGGATGAGCGCGCACCCATCTACAACGAAGCCATCCGCGTTATGGCGGCCCTGCACGATGTCGATAGCAACGCCGTGGGCCTGTCGGGATACGGTAAACATGGCAACTACTTCGAGCGTCAGCTGGCACGCTGGAGCAAGCAGTACCGGGCTGCCGAGACCGAGACTATCGAACCGATGGAAGCGCTGCTAAAGTGGCTGCCCGCCAACCTTCCCCAAGACAACGGCCAAGTCAGTTTAATTCACGGCGACTACAAATTCGACAATATTATCTTTCACCCCGATCAGCCGGAGGCTATCGCACTGCTCGACTGGGAGCTGTCCACACTCGGCCACCCCATGGCGGATCTCGCCTACTTCAGCATGTGCCTGCGCCTGCCGCCCTCCGGTTATATCCAGGGACTTAAGGGTTTGGACCGCCGTGCACTGGGAGTACTCGATGAACAGGCCATTATCGCGCGCTACTGTGAGCTGCGGGGCATAGAGAAGATCAACAACTGGACCTTCTACCTGGTATTCAGCTTCTTTCGCCTGGCGGCCATTGCCCAGGGGGTACTCAAGCGGGCCCTGGACGGCAATGCCTCCAACGACGCGGCTCTGCAACTGGGTAACCAGACGGGAGAACTGGCGCAAATGGCAGTGGACCTGCTGGAAAACCATCCCGTCGATTCTGAAACTTCTGCCCACTAATTTTTTAGTAATACCTGAGGAACAGTTATGGATTTCTCCTATTCGCCCAAAGTGGAAGCTCTGTGCAGCAAACTGCAAAACTTTATGGACGATCATATCGTTCCCCGCATTCGTCAATACAACGAAGAGGTTCACGCCGGCAATTTCCCAGTCTCCTTTATGGAGGACCTAAAGGCACTGGCCAAGTCAGAGGGTTTGTGGAATCTGTTCCTGCCCCACTTAAAAGACGATGAACCCGGCACCCGCCTTACCAACCTTGAATATGCACCGCTGGCGGAAATCACCGGCCGGGTCAGCTGGGCTCCCGAGGTGTTCAACTGCAGCGCGCCAGACACCGGCAATATGGAGCTGCTGCACATGTTTGCCACTCCCGAGCAGCGGGCAAAGTGGCTGCAGCCGCTGATGGAAGGTGAGATCCGCTCCGCCTTCTGTATGACCGAGCCGGACGTAGCGTCCTCTGACGCCACCAATATCACCACCTTGATCTCCCGAGACGGCGACGACTACGTCGTCAACGGCCGCAAGTGGTTTATCACCAATGCTTGCCACCCCGGCTGCAAGCTGTTTATCGTGATGGGCAAAACCGACCCCAACGCCGATACACACAAGCAGCAGAGTATGATCCTTGTGCCCCGTGACACCGACGGGGTCGAGATAGTCCGCAATACCCCAACGCTCAACCACCACTCCCCGGAAGGGCACTGCGAAATCGTTTTCCGCAATGTGCGGGTACCGGCCAGCAATCTGCTGGGTGAGGAAGGCAGCGGTTTTGCCCTTGCCCAAGCGCGCCTCGGCCCGGGCCGTATTCACCACTGCATGCGCTCCATCGGTGCCGCCGAGCTGGCACTGGAATTGATGGTCGAACGGGCCCAGGAACGCAAAGTCTTCGGTAAATACTTGCATCAACAGGGCAAGGTCCAGGAATCCATTGCCCAGTCCCGGATCGAGATTGAGCAGGCCCGCCTGCTGGTGCTGAAAGCGGCCTGGATGATCGACAATGTCGGCGCCAAAGCCGCCCGTAAAGAGATCTCCATGATTAAAGCGCTGGTGCCCAATGTGCACACGGCGGTGTGCGACCGCGCCATACAGGTATTTGGCGCCATGGGTTTAACGCCCGACACACCACTGGCAGACCACTACACCTGGGGGCGTTGCCTGCGCTTTGCCGATGGCCCCGATGAAGTGCATCTGCAGTCCATTGCCCGCATGGAAATTAAGGCCAGCCAGGACACGCTGGGCGCATCTTCCGCTTATCTGACGCCGCCAGAGCGGCTTTGAGTGGGGTCAATCACCCGAATTAATCCTTAGACTCCACACTGGGCCGCTCCGCGGCCCGGCTCTGCAATCCCTCCGCATAGCGAAAGACCTTTCGCAAATTTCAGTAATTCCCCCCCACATCACCCAATCGCATGAAGTCGTCGTCTCGCCCAGTGGGCATTATGAAGCTATCAACCCGATAGCTATTCAGAAACTCCAGGCATGTGTAAAGAACTTAAAATTACCCGCAGTGAACACCTTCAGGCTGATCGTCTTATGGCCATTGCCAAAGCACGTTCTCAATTGCAAGACTTTGGCCCCGAACATTTTATCGAACCTCTCGAAGTACTCCTCAAGGCCATGCGCGAAGAGGCACAGCTCTCCCCTGCCGGTCTCAGCGCCCAATCCGAACGTCTGATCAACGCTCTGATAAGCCGACTGCGTAAAACCGCCTTTATCAATCAGCACCCGGAGGTATTGGACGAAGAGGTGAATATCGGCGCGGTTATCGTCGGTCTGCCGCGTACCGGCAGCACCATGCTACACCGGTTGCTGGCCGCCTCCCCCAATCTCACAGCCACCTATTGGTGGGAAACCATCTACCCCATGCCCCTGCCCGATGAACCTCTGGGCGATCCCAGTGGCCGCATACAACTGGCCGAGCAATTGGTGCAACAGATAATGGGAGCAGCGGAGAATTTTGACGCGATCCACCCACTAAAGGCGACCGCCTATGACGAAGAGCTGACGCTGATCGAGCAATCTTTTATTAGCAATATGCCCGAATCCATGATGTATGTGCCCTCCTATGGCAAGTGGCTGCTGGAGGCGGATCAATGCCTCGCCTATGGAGAGCTGATTGATTACCTGAAAATACTGCAATGGCAATCGCCTGAACGCCGTCAGCAACGCTGGGTGTTAAAGAGTCCTCATCACCTGACTGCGACTCAAACGTTGCTAGAGATGTTCCCGGAAGCGCTCATTATCAACACTCACCGCAGCATTACGGAAGTTATGCCCTCCTGGTACAGCATGGTGGGTTCACTCACTGAGGCAGATTCCGGTGCAGCGGGGTTGCGTCAAGCCCAGGCCAAACATTGGACTTGGCGCCTTAACCAATGCCTTAAGGATTTTATGGCAGTGCGGGAGGGGAAACAGGAACGCTTTCTCGATATCGATTATCGGTCATTGTTAAGTGAACCCCAGGTGGCCTGTGAACAGATCTTCACCAAGGCGGGCTGGCCGCTTACCCTCGAAGACAAGGGCGCGTTTGCTGCCCATCTCAGTCAAAACCAACGCGGCAAACGACCCGCCCATCGCTATCAACTCGCCGATTATGGTATTGATAAGAACGAACTCCAACAGACATTCAGCTACTATCAAACCTCTTTTTCACTGGGCTAACCAGGGTTAATCAAGGAGTGAAGCTGAACGCTTATAAATCTGGTAGGAAGTAGCCCATAGGCTACCCCCTCCCAACAGAACGGCACGTACCGACCAGGTATACCGCTCCTCGATCAGTAACCGGATCAGGTAGTCTTACCTGCCCGAGAGAAAGCCAGTGTTTTGTCATTTAGAAATACCAATCCCAGCTTCCTGAACCAGTCTACGTTCATCACAAATCGTACTTCCGGGCGCATCACCGATTGCCATCGGTTCATTTTCACCCAGACCCTCAGCGCTCGCCTTGGGTCAAACCCCGATTTGATCATGATGCGCTGGAATTTCCATGGTTTCTTCCATTTCTTCAGTTGCATCGACCTCAATCGACTTCTAATCCAAGCGTCGAGGTCTCTGAAAAGGTAACGGAATTCCTGAATCCTAAAGTATCCAACCCATCCACGTAAGTATTGGTTAAGCTCATAGACCACCTGATGCATGGATAGTGGGTTGTTTCTGCGCGTCAGCTCTCGGATCTTGACTTTGAACTGGGTTCGCGCCTGGTTGCTCACCCGGATCTTACCTCTGAGTATTTGAAACCCCAGAAAGGTAATATCCTTAACCGGAGCGACCCGGCTCTTTTCCCGGTTGACTGTTAGCCCAAGTTCTTCCTCCAGAAACCGTATCGTCACCTCCATCACCCGGTGCGCAGCTCTTTCTGATTTAACAGCAATCACAAAGTCATCCGCCCAGCGGCAGTAGTGGAGACCCCGTTCCTCAAGTTTGTGGTCTAGTTCATTCAAGACGATATTGGACAGTATCGGGGAAAGCGGTGAGCCTTGTGGACACCCTTTGGTCGTCTTTTCGAACTCCCCGTCGATCATCACCCCCGCTTTTAGCACACGAGCCAGCAGCGTGGTAAACCCTTCGTCTGCGACTTTGCGACGAATCAGTTTAAGTATCAAATCGTGGGGTATCTCGTCGAAGAACGCCTTGAGATCCACCGCAACAGCCCATTCTTTCCCTTCTACGACATGGCATTGCAGGTGACGTATGGCTTGATGCTGGCTTTTGCCCTGGCGGAATCCATAGTTGGATTCCGTAAAGCCCGGGTCAAAGATACCCTCAAGTACGCTGTGCATACTCAGGCCAACAATTCTGTCCATCACCACCGGGATGCCTAGTTTCCTCATCTTGGATGTACCCCGCTTTGGGATTAGTACCCGTTTGGCTGGCTGGAAGCGGTAGTGTCCCGACACAAGTTTGTCGTGGATTCGCTGTAGCAGTATATCCTCCTGCTGCGCGAACTCCTCTACCGTCATCTGGTCTATACCTGCTGCGCCGGCGTTCAGTTTCACTCGTTGCCACGCCACCCACAGTCGCCACGGTTCATAGACCTTCGCCAATACCTGTTCGACTTTCACATTTACTTCTCCGCGATCACTCTGTTTATGCTGAGCATTACCGGACCGTGAGTGGCCTTATTGCTGTGGATCGGATACCTGTGTGACCGTAGTGCGCCTGCACTTGGGTATCGGCATTCGCTCGATTCGGTAACCCTTGTTCGTTTTCTGATCCTGCTCACTGTGCTATAACGGCTCCTCAGCCTGATCGCCATCACCTTTCGTTCACGACTTCCCCCACCAACAGGGCGATCTACCGGTGGCCGGGCATGGGATATCTTCCCGCCCAATCGTCAGGGTTTTCCCCTCCACGCTGTTACCAGGCTTCATCGGCCCTGACTTATCAGTACTACCCGTGAATCTGCCACCCTCTGCCCCTCATCGCTTTGGGGTCTCCTCGTCGATCTTTCGGTTCTCTGTTGTCTCCGGCAACGGTTGACAACAGTGCAGGAGGGCTTCCCTGGGTAAGACGCGCCACCTCCCCATATCCCGTCCGGCTTCATGTCAGGTCGGTTCACCGGATATCAGGTCTCGCTCAATCACGCCTGCTCGACCTCCTTCCCAACACCATATAGCCGGTTCGTTGTTCGCTACGTACACGGGTTCTGCCTCATGCTTCCTTCAGACACCCTGCTTTCCAGGGATGCCCTTGCCTTGTTGGCGTTGTCCTTCCGTCCGGTAACGGTGGACCTCGGTGCTCCAGGCATCCTGCCTGAAACGTTCGGCCAGCGCGCCATGCCAGGCACACATACATACCACCCGCAGAGCGGGTGGTATTTGATTTGCGGTTATTACTTGAGACGGCGACTGCTTTATTACTTAGGCGTTGAGGGGGTTAATTACCCCTTAGCCACACTCAAAATCTGAATCGTCGTAAACGCTTCCAGCCCCTCTTCACCAAACTCCACACCAAGCCCTGACTGCTTAATGCCCCCGAAGGGAATATGGGGACCAAAGCCACAGTGCTGATTGACCCAGGCTGTACCACACTCAAGCTTACCCGCCACTTCAGCGGCGCGTTTGGGATCTGAAGACCAAACGGAACCGCCCAAGCCCAGTGTCGTGTTATTGGCTCGCGCTACCGCTTCATCGACACTGCTGTAGCGCAATACCGGCAGTATCGGGCAGAAAGGTTCCTCATCCACCAGCGGTGTGCCTTCAGCAATATCCCGAACGATAGTGAAAGGCGCAAAGTACCCCTCTCCTGCGGGTGCACTCGTCTGGGTAATGACATTTCCATCCCGTTTGGCGGTATCCAGGTAGTGGTGAAACTTGTCCAGTTGCGCCCGGTTTTGCAAGGGACCATATTCCGAAGCTGGGTCAAGTCCATCGCCAATCACTGCGGCGTCCGCCATTTCGGCCAAGCGGGCACAAACCTCATCATAGAGTGAATCCGGCACATAAAGACGTTTAATGGCAATACAGACTTGGCCACTGTTGATAAACGCTGTTGCAAAAACAGCGGGCAACGCACTGTCCAGATTTACATCGTCCAGTAGAATCGCCGCGTCGTTGCCGCCGAGCTCTAAGGTCAGCGGTTTCAACGTATGAGACGCTGCCGCCATCACCGCTTTGCCGGTCGCGGTGGACCCCGTCAGGGAGAGTTTATCAATATCGGGGTGTACCGTAAGCGCAGGACCAAGGTCATTGTTACCGGTAATTACATTAACCAAGCCGGCAGGAAAGAGGTCCTTGAGGAGTTCACCAAACAACAGCGTGGTTAACGGCGTTGTCGGCGAGGGCTTAATGATCACAGCATTCCCTGTCAATACCGCCGGTGCCATTTTATAGGCGGCCTGCAACAGTGGAAAATTCCAGGGCGTCACACAGGCAACTACCCCCAAAGGCTTTCGGTGCAACTCCACCCGCTGCGCGTCACTGTCTTCAAGAACTCTGGATTCAGGCAACGCTTGCTCGGCAAAGTGGTTAATAAATTGTACCGTCGCGTCGATCTCAAAGCGGGCGAAGTCCAGGGTTTTACCCTGCTCGCGCGTTAAAACCTCCGCCATTTGCTCCCGTTGTTCAACAATACGACTGGCCAACTGGCGCAGTGCTTGCCTGCGCTGAGACACATCACTGTTTCGCCAATCCCGCTGCGCACGTTTAGCTGCAGAGACCGCTTGCTCCAGATGATCACCTGTCGCTCTGGGGCAGGTGGCAAACACCTTGCCAGTCGCCGGGTTCACCACATCCAGGTGATGCTCGGTATCAATAAGCTCACCATCAATCAACAACCGATATGTCATAGAAAACCCCTTATAATAAAATAAAAAAGGGCGACAGAAGCGACTGCCGCCCTTGCTGCAAGGCCGTGGTTATTTGCCTTTAAAAAGCAACTGAGAAATCAACGCCATAGGTACGCGGCCTGACATAGGTATTGGTCAATGTCGGCCCTCCCAGGGTAAAGCCGTACTCTTTCTCATCTTCATCCAACAGGTTGCGACCCCAAACGGTAATGCGGGCCATAGAATCACCTAAGGGGATTTCCGAGAGACTGAACTGAGCCCCGAGCTGCGTTGTCGCACTTATTTCTGCCAGATCATCCAGCGCCTCATCAGCGGTGCCGACACACACATCCGAAGCAGGCACTTGATCCATACCGGCAGGACAAGCCAGGCGATGCACATCATCACGCCAACTGACGTCTATACGCAAACTGGGTTGAGCGCCATTGTCCAACTGGCCAAAGTCATACTGCAAACCCGCATAAGCCGTGTGCTCGGGTTGATAGGTTCGTAAATCGCCAGAACTGTCCACATCGGTGTAACCGTAAGAGGCATTGAGAGTCAGATTTTCAACCGGCAGATAGGTCAATTCCAGTTCCAGGCCATCGACGGCAATATCACGCCCCAGCCCCATAAAATAACCGATGCCGGTAAAGCCTTCAATTTGCACGTCCGTACGCTCCTGAGTGAACACCGCCCCGTTTAAGCGCAATCGACGATCCAACAGATCAGCTTTTAGGCCGACTTCATAACTCTCCATCTCTTCTTCGCCAAAGCTGTTACCGAAAATAGTACCTCCTGAGACATAGCCCGTGGCATACTTAATATATACATTGGCATCAGCATTGATATTGTAAGTCAGTGAGAGGTCGTAATCCGTGTGATCCCCTTCGGTGCTAAAGCTGGCACTCGGGGTAAACAGGCCAATTAAACCAGCGGCAATGACGTCTTCCGAGCGATCATCTTCGGTGTAACGTACCCCGCCACTCAGGTCAAAGTCACCCAGGTGCAAAGTCGCGTGAGCGTAGTAAGCCTCGGATTTATTGGTCACACCCACATGTTGGCCGACAAAATAATCGAAATTGGCCACATCAATCGGGTTTACCGCAATCACACTGGTATCGCCAATTGAGCGAGAGAGTAAAATCGGGCCATTAACCTTCCCCTCTTCTTCAAAATGAAAAGCACCGACAATCCAATCCAGTGAATCGGTTGATCCCATTAATTGCAGCTCATGAGAGGTCTGTTGTTGGGACTCGATTCGCAAGGCAAACAGTGGGGTATACACTCCGCCCACCGGACCGGGCAAGAGGCCGTCGTTGATATACTCTCCGCCACCCCAAACCTGGTTGCCACCAGCTTCCATATCGTGCTCGCGATAGCCACCAATATACTTGACCGTCATACTATCGGTGAGATCATACTCGACGGTTAGAGAATGGCCTTTGACATCCAGTGACGCCAGTGATTCCAGTGGCACCGCTTGCTCGTCCTGATAATCGAAAGACAGCGCCAGCGGGTGAACTTCTCTGACCAAACCGGCACCGATGATGCACTGTCCCGGCGTGTTGGTGAAATCCACACAGGGCCCAATGTTGCCCACCTGACGGTAATTCATTGTGCCCTGCCAGTTGGACTGGTCGTATTTATAGTCCAGGGCCAGGTCTTCTATACCGTCGTATTGCAAGGCGAAAAAGAACGCATCCGTCTCGTTGTCGCCACCGCGGTCATTGGTGGTAATCGCGCCGAAGGGTTCCGGAAAGGCAAAAGTTCGCTTTTCTGCAGTATTATCGACATCACCCTCTTCTTCGGAGTGACTGAAGTTTAACCGTGCCTTAAATCCATTCCACTCTGGCAAATCAATAGCGACTCGATAACGCTCAGCGTTGAAATTGCCCAACCCCGCCTCCAGTTTGGCAGAAAACTCACCAGAGGGCTCTGCTGTAATCAGGTTGATAGCACCACCGGTGGAGTTACGCCCAAACAGTGTCCCTTGAGGACCGCGCAACACTTCAACCCGCTCCAGGTCAGCCATCTCGAAAGAGGCGCCACTGGCACGGCCAACGTAGACGCCATCCACATACATGCCAATACCCGAGTCCACCTGGAAGTTGAGCGAACCGTTGGAAACGCCGCGAATCTGCATCTGCGGTGCAGAGGGAACCCCCCCCTGTTTTTGGATATAGACATTAGGGACTGTTTGACCAACCGCCAGGAAACCATCGACTTTCAGCGCTTCCAAATCATCCTTTGCCAGAGCCGACACTGAGGTGGGCACATCCTGCAAACTCTCCTGCTTGCGACGAGCCGTAACCACTACTTCCTCGATGGCCCATGCCAATTCTTCAACACTATCGGCCGCTGATATGACAGAAGCCGGTAATGCCAGGGCACAAGCCAAGGATAGCTTATTCAGATTATCTACCCCTACTTTACTTGCAATAACCATATTCATACTCTCCACAAGTATTTCTTTATTGGTTTCTTTCTAACCTACTATTGATGCTAATACTGTCCGTGAAAACCAACTTCATTCAATTGAATGAAGTTGGTGATATTTTCGTCTCAGTTAAACCAATTCAAAGGCCTCTAGCTTCGGGGCAGACATTTCCTCCTTAAACCGACTGCGCGTCCAGGGCCAGGTCGCAGGCACACCATCCCCACCCAGATACCAGCTACTGCAACCGGTGGCAAAGATTGTCTCCTTGGCCGCCGCCGCACGCTCTGCCTCGAACTTTTTGTGCCCTTCATAGGAAGCACTGATTTCGCGACACTCACCTTGCTCCACCAGCTTCATCAGCTGTTCAATATAGTGCCACTGGTGCTCGGCGATTTCGATCAGCGAGAAGTTACCCACCGGGCCATTGGGGCCATTGAGCATAAAGAAATTGGGCAAATCCGGCACGGATACCGCCATATAGGCGCTGGGGCCGTCTTTCCAACGATCGTTCAAGCTGACCCCGTTACGCCCGATAACGTTCATGGGCCGCATAAAGCGATCCGTCTGGAACCCCGTGGCAAGCACAATCACATCAAACTCGTGCAATTGGCCATCACCGGTTCTGATGCCCGTTGGTTCAATCGCATCAACACCTTCTACGATTACCTCTACATTGTCACGCTGAACCGCTTCATAGAAATCGGGGGAGTAAATCAGCCGCTTACAAGCCGCACGGTAATCCGGGCGCAGTTTTTCCTTCAATACCGGGTCTTTAACCGACTGCTCCAGGTTATCGAGCACTTCCTTATCAATCTGCTGCATCGCGTCAGACTCTGGATCGGTAATGGCCGCAGAGAACATCTCGATATTCATTTCCAGCTCCGGATCATTTTGCACCTGTTTTAGCAATGCCGGATCATCGCGAAAGGCTTGCTTCTCCTCTTCAGTATAGGCGCGGTTCTGCACCGGGCGGATCCACTGGGGTGTACGCTGAAAGTGGGTCAATTGTTTGGCTCGGGTCGAGAGCGCCGAAACCACTTGCACCCCAGTGGAACCGGTACCGACAATGGCGATACGCTGGTTATCCAGAGGCACGCTGTGATCCCAACGGGCCGTGTGGAAGATTGCCCCTTCGAAGGTTTCCATGCCTTTGATATTTGGCATTTTGGGGTGGTGCAACACACCGGAAGCCGCGATGACAAAATCAGCTTCGTCCTTTTGGCCGCACTTGGTCGTCAACTGCCAGCGGCCGTCATCAAACTCACAACGACCTATCTCTTTATTAAACTGAATCCATGGTGTCAGTTCATACTTCTGTTCAACTTTCTCAAAGTAGGCCTGAATCTCGGCGCCGGAAGGCATGAGTTCGGACCAGTCTGGATTAGGCTCAAACGAGTAGGTATAGGAGTGGGATGGCACATCACAGGTAAGCCCCGGGTATGTGTTCTCCCGCCACGTGCCTCCGATACGATCGGCTTTTTCATAAATAGTAAAATTTCGTTTACCTTCTTGCAGCAGTTTGATCGCCGCCAACATACCCGACATACCAGCGCCGATAATGACATAGCGCAGGTTCTTGTTTTCAGTCGCACCAGACATAGCTTATCTCCATCCTATTTTTTCATTGACGAAGTAAGATTATCAGTCCAATACGGTGAAAAACTCATTTAAACGCATTAAGTATAGGGTTTTTCTGAGTTCGGTAGCCACTACCAGTAGAGCCTGCCTCGCACAGTATTGTGGGTATTACTGGCAAAAAAAAAAAGGGTAACCCCAGACGGGCTACCCTTTTTTTGCTTATTTCTATCTGCAGCTAGAATGCTACCTGAAAATCAACGCCATAGGTACGCGGCTGCATATAGGTAGTAGTCAGTGAAGCCCCGCCAAGGGTAAATAGATACTCTTTATTATTTTCATCGAGTAGATTGCGAGCCCATACAACGACTTTACCCGTTAGCTGGTCACCAAAACGTATTTCATCAAAACTTAAGGTCGCATTGACCTGAGTGGTCGCATCAAGCATTGCCGCCTTATCCAGAGCAGGGTCAGGTGTACCCACGCAGGAATCTGATCCCGGGACTTGATTACTGCCGCCCGGGCACTGTAAACGGGTCGCTTCATCGCGCCAGCTGAGGTCAACGCGTAAACTGGGTTGAATATTACCCCCCAGGGTGGGAAAGTCATATTGCCCGCCAACATAAAGGGTGTGCTCTGGCTGGAAACTTCGCAGGTCCCCGCTCATAGTGACGTCGGTATAACCGTAGTTCAAATTGAGTGTTAAATCCTCAACGGGCAAATAGGTCACTTCCAGCTCCAGACCTTCAGAATCAGCACCCTTGCCCTGCCCCATAAAGGTACCCGTTGCCCCAAAGCCCTCAAGCTGCATATCCTTACGATCCATCCGGAAGACAGCCGCATTAATACGGAGACGGCGATCCAGCAAATCGGATTTGAATCCAATTTCATGGCTTTTCATCTTCTCTTTATCGAAGGCTGTACCCTGAAGGGTGCCACCGGAAACAAAACCAGTCGCGTATTTGAAATAAACATTCATCACATCACTAATATTGTAGGTGATCGATGCATCATAATCCTGGTTGTCACCAGATGTTTTAAAACCGGTATTGCTGATAATACCGTGCGCATAAACAAACTCTTCACGATCATCTTCGGTATAGCGATAGCCGGCACTGAGATCAAAATCCCCCATATGGTAGGTCAGGTGCGCGTAATAGGCTTCTGACTCATTTTTAACATCACTCTTTTGACCGACAAAATAATCACCCTGGGCCGCATCAATAGCGTTAAGGGATTCGGTTGAATAGGCCCTGAACAGCCCAATCGGAGAGTCAATTGATCCCTCTTCCTCATAGAAAAAGGCACCGACAATCCAGTCGAGTGATTCCTGCGATCCCATTAGCTGGAGTTCGTGGGATTCCTGCTCCTGGTCTTCCACCCGCAGTGCAAACAGCGGTGTAAATATATCACCTGGTGTACCGAATATACCCAGGGCATCAGTGTGTTCATGGGCACCATAGACCTGGTTACCACCTGTATCCATCTCATAGTCGCGGTTGCCATAGATGTATTTCACAGCAAATTCGTGACTTATCTCATACTCCAGCGTCAGGCTATGACCCTGCACCTCCAGCGCTGAAGGAGTCTCCATGGGGTTGGCCAGCTTATCTTGATAATCAAAGTCAAGGGTCGGGGGGGTAATTTCATTCAATAGACCAGCCCCTATCACACCGGCAAAGCCATCAGCCGGGTCCAGATTGACCAATTGACGAAAGCTTTTGGTCCCCTCCCAATCGGTGCGATCAAACTTGTAGTCAACACTAAGGCCTTCTATCCCCTCATAGTGAAGTGCCACAAATACGGCATCAGTATCGCTGTCACCACCGCGCCTGGCAGTTTTGATTGTGCCGAAGGGCTCGGGAAACTGGAAAGATCGCTGAGCAGCGCTATTATCCACATCGCCTTCCCGCTCTTGATGCAGGAGGTTTATACGGGCCGACAAGCCATTCCACTCAGGCAAATCCAAAGAGGCCTTGACGTTCTGGGCGTTAAAGTTTCCCGCTCCCACTTGCAGCTTGCCAGAGAACTCTCCAGAGGGCTCTGCGGTAATCAGGTTAATTGCACCACCGGTTGAATTTCGACCAAACAGGGTACCTTGCGGCCCCCTCAGCACTTCAACCCTCTCCAGCTCTGCCATTTCAAAGGATGCCGCACCAGGACGACCGATGTATACACCATCGATGTAGAGACCGATGCCGGAGTCGACCTGAAAATTCAACGAGCCGTTGGAGACACCGCGAATATTCATCTGGGGTGCAGCGGGCATACCCGCTTGCTTTTGGATATAGAGGTTAGGTACCGTTTGACCCACACTCTGAAAACCATCGATATGCAGAGCCTCTATATCACTCCGCGTCATAGCAGTTACCGCTGTAGGCACATCCTGTAGACTCTCCTGCTTGCGCCGTGCGGTTACCACTACCTCCTCCAGGCTCCAGGCCTCTTCCTCATTGGCACTGGCCACTGGCATTGCCACTACCGCTGGCAGCGCCACTGCACAGGCCAGGGGCAGCTTATTTATGTTAGCTATATTAAACAAACTTCTCATAACCACTCTCTCTAATATATGTTATTTTGCTTTTTTTGGTTATCCCACCTTTGATACTAGTGTAATCAATTAGAGACAACTTCACCCGATTGAATGAAGCCACCGACTGGTTGAATAAGACGAGGGAGAGAGAGCGATAAAAAGGGGGCAATAGACCTGTGTCGAAACAGTTCCAACACGGCATAGTTACCCCAGAAGCAGCAAATTCTAGAAAACAGGACCTAAAGAAGGGAGGCGTGCGCTATACCCCAAATCCACCATCAACGGGGATTAGCTGACCAGTGGTATAGGCGGCGCGGTTTGAGCCGAGGAAAACGGCCATATGCGCCACTTCCTCCGGCTGGCCGAAGCGGTTTAAGGGCAGCATTGCACGCACTTTGGTCTGCCACTCTTCATCGAATACGCCTTCGTCTTTCAACCGCAAGAAAATGCCTGTCTCAATAACGCCAATGGCTATACTGTTGGCGCGGATTCCGTATTTGCCTTCCTCTTTTGCAATGCCCTTCATCAGCTCCTCTATCGCCGCCTTCGGCGCCACTGACATAATATCCAACTCGGCAAAGCGCTGCAGGGCAGCAGAACTGATATGCACATAGCTGCCGCCGCCACCTTCACGCAAATGGGGCAAAGTGGCGTATACAACGTTAAACACGCCCTCCGCATCCGCACGCAGTACCGTGCGCCACTGTTCAGGGGTAACATCCCTGACGTGAATCTGGGGAATATCAAAGCCGGTGGCAATAAACACCGAATGCAAGCGACCGTAGCGCTTCACCAAATCATCGACCATCGCTTTCATGCTATCCAGATCGTCCATGGACAGCTGGGCAATGTCCGCCTGCCCTCCAGCGGAGTCGATTTCGGCCGCTAACGCCTCCGCCCTGGCACTGTTTTTGTTGTAGGTTAACACCACCTTAACGTTATTTTCCGCCAGTTGGCGGCAAATGGTCTGACCTACACCACCGCTGCCGCCCACTACCAGGGCGACGCCTTCGGGATACATTGCTGTTGACTTACTCATTGTTTATTCCTCCGTTACCAGTCCGGGCAAAGCACCCATTTGCAATAGATTGAGGTTCCCCTGCTGCGCCTGAAGCAACAGGTTGGATTGGATGGTGTATTTGGAGGTCTTGATCTTCCACTCCCCATCCACCTTGATATAGGTATCTTGATAATAGCCATGCATCATCTGCACCATCTCTTTCTCTGTTTCCAGTAGCTGGAAGCGCATGCGCCAGCGTCCGGTGGCTGAGTCCGGCCCGGTAATTTTGATTTCCGGCGCCATTCCATGGTGCATATCGATATGGGACGGGTGACAGGCTAACTCTTCAAAGACGTTGATAAAGGCATCCATATCCCGATACTGACCGATAAAGCCAAAGTCGATCAGAAAATCTTCAACATAGTAGCAAGCGCGCATATCGTCGGTAGCGCGCTCGTCGCAGGCAAACCACCAACGCGCCTTCAGCTGTTTAATGGCCTCGATATCTTCCAGTGCCTGGATACGCTCTCTCAGTTCTCTGTCAACACTCATAGGCTGTCGTTCTCCCACTTTGGTATTAGTCAGCCTACTCTACGACAAAGCATTCTGAGTGGCTTAGTCCGTTTGAATGAAGTTTAGTCCCACCAGCCCTATACCATTGTGTGTACATAAGCACGTAGGTAGGGCGCAATGAAGCACAATAAGGGAACTGTATCGCCGTTTGCCGGTGACAAGGCACTGTTGGCCATGGTTTGTATTCTCGGGCCCGCACTGGTTTCATTGATTCCCATGGCAGCGGTACCGGCACTCCCGGCGATGGCTAGTCATTTCAGCAATAGCGGCAACGGTCAACTGTTTTCCCAGATGGTCATGACGGTACCGGCCATTTCACTGGTGTTATTCTCACCTGTTGCCGGCTTGATTGTCGAAAAATACGGTGTGTACCGCTGCCTGCTGATCTCCCTGTTGATCTATACGCTTGCCGGATTTAGTGTTTTGTTTATCGATGATGCGACTCTGATCATCGGTTGTCGCCTCCTGCTGGGCGTTGCCGGAGGCGGTATACTCACAACCTGCCTTACCATGATCGGGGACAAGTTCAGTGGTGAAGCGAGAGAACAACTGCTGGGTTACGCCACCGCATTGGCCTCTCTCTTTGCCGCCACCGCTATGGTATTTGGCGGCGAGCTGGTGGACCGCTGGGGTTGGCGGGCTTCCTTCGCCTTGTATCTACTCGGGTTTCCCGTCTTGCTAGCCGCCTGGCAGTCAATGACAAACTCTCTGGTGCCAGCCCAACGAGTATCAGCGCAGCGTGGTCAGGCGGAGCGCGGGCATCACATACTGATCCCCCTGTGGCCCTATTACCTGTTACTGGTTTTGTTGACAATCGGTATGTTTTCACCCTCCATTCAAGGGCCCTTTGCGTTGGAATCCAAGGGCATTACCAGCGCCACGGAGCGGGGCATGATTGTCGGCGCAACTTCGATTATGGCTTTTTTCTCCGCCAGCGCCTACGGCAAGTTGCGTCGCTATCTCGCAGCCCATACGGTTCTGGCCATTGACGCCCTGTGTATGGGGCTAGGCCTTATGATGTTTGCCCTGGCACCCAATAGCGCAGTGATGGTGCTCGGCTGCGCCTTTGTCGGTATAGGTGCTGGCATGTCGGAGCCGGCTATCGCCTCCATTATTGTACAAAAGACCCCGGTACAGGTTCATGGCCTGGCCATGGGGCTGATTGTCAGTTCACTCAACGCCGGACAGTTTACCAATCCTCTCGCCATGAATCCGTTGAGCCAAACCTTTAGCATAGGGACATCGTTACTGGTACTAGGGGCGCTATTGTTCGCGGTGGGCATACTCCTGACTGTCCAGGCCAAACAGGCAACCACCCATCCACTTCATCCTATCGGGTGAAACTGGTGTCTGCTCGATCTGATAGCCTAGAAGCTATTCCAACTTTACCAACAGGTGACAGGGCTTGCGTACCGATATGAAAAACCAGCTGGCGCTTAACCAGATAGCTCAAGCAAGAGGCTCCCTCGATCGCGAACATATCGAACGGTGTGTACACACCTTTCAGGCTACCTATGCCACCAAGGATTGGCAAACCCGTACCGAGTTACTATCCGATGACATTGTTTTTGAAGACACCGTGGCTGTACCGCCACCAGCCATCGGTAAGGAACAGGCTGCCGCCTACTTCCGATCGATCATCGACTATGGAATAAACGTTGAGATGTCGCCAGAGAAAATTATCGTCATGGGTAATGAGAGCTTTGTTATTACCCGGGCCAGCTGGAGCAGCGCTAGCCATGCGCCTGAACACCTGCTGCTGATTCACAATTTTAAATTCAATGATGATGGCAAAATCTGCCATATCCGCAGCGCCTACGATGAAGGCTGCTTGACAACATAACGTGTTACCAACAAGAGTTCACTGGAGGATAAAATGACCTACCCAAGAGAAGAAGTAATTGCCGCCGCCGAAGGCTTGAAAGAGGCCTTTGTTGAAGCGGAAAAGCGCAACACCTGGGCCTGGATTGCCGATGAGTTCTACCATGAAGACGCCACCTACTACTGCCCATACGGCGGCTGTATGCCAGTGTTTGCCCGCAACCGTGATGAGATTCGTGCAACCCACTACGGCCGCGATATGGATGTGGGTTCCGGCTGGAGCGGCTGGAGCTTTCCGATTACCCACATCGCTATTGATGGCGATCAGATTATTACCCGCTGGGTAAACCGCGGACCGGGAAAGCGCCCTGATGGTTCTTATTACGAAACCGAGGGAGTCAGTTTTATCATCTACGGTGGCAATGGCAAGTTTTCCTCCCAGTACGACCTTTTCGATATCGGGCACCAAATGAAATTGTGCGACGAATTAAAAGAAGCCGGTTTGCTGGACCCCACACTGGAAAAAGAATGGGTTAAACCCATGAAAAGACGGATTATTAATTCACAGGAACAGGGAATAACGCCAGCGGAAGCTGTTTAATCTCTGTGTGCCGGGGGCTTCGGGTATTCCAATAAGCCCCCGGTTATTCAATGCATGATTGATCAGTTTTCCAATGCACTGGCATTGGAAAACTCCGCGCCATAAACCTCCAGAATTGGCAGCGGATTCACATACTCTTTCCAGTAAACTACTTTGTCCCCCTCAAACCGGAGTATCCCCAAATAGCGATTGGCATAGGCCTTATTCGACGGTATATGGGTGGTCGCCGTGTGGTACTCAACGATCAGTGTATCCGGATCGCACTGATCATAAAAACGATCCACCTTATGACCATAAGGCAGGCAACTTTCCATGCCCTCCCTGGACGCCGCCACAAACGCCTCACCTCCGACCATTGATGCTGGAAAGTCCGCCAGCGGCCGGTAAGGCCATTCAAACAGCGTATCCTCTGTTAGGAAGGAGCCAAAAGTATCGAACTCCTTTTGGCCATATGCAGTTATAAGCTCGGTAAAAAGTTCCCGCACCTCTAACCGTCTCCTTTCAGCACAAGACTCTGACATATACCCTCTCCACTATTGCAGTTCATGAATTCTACTCCGATACTAACAAGCCCAACCGCGGTGAAATTGGTCTAATTGTATGAAGTCCCAGGCTCTGGGTCGTCATAAGATTGAGAAAATTCCAATAGAGCCTTTTCTATCATGACCTTCAGTTTAGAGAACAAGTCCGCGATCATCACCGGTGCTGCCTCTGGCATCGGCCGGGCCGCAGCCATCCGCTTTGCCCAGGCAGGAGCCAAGGTTTGTGTCGCCGATCTCAATATAGAAGGCGCTGAGGCCGTGGCTAAAGAGATCGGTAGCAGTGCCTTTGCTTTCCAAACTGATGTCACAAATGAGAGCAGTAATAATCGATGTGTAGAAGCAGCTATAGATGCGTTTGGCTCCTTGGACATCGCCTTTCTCAACGCCGGTTATCTAGGGCCTATGGAGGGCTTCGACAGTACCAACGAAGAGCTCTTTGATCGTCATTATGCCATTAATCTAAAGGGCGTTTTTTTTGGTCTAAAAGCTGTCAAGAGCAAGATCAGTAACGGCGGCTCGGTAATAGTGACTGCATCGACCGCAGGCATTATAGGCCTCGCTGAAAGTCCCGCCTACTCAGCCGTAAAACACGGGGTAATTGGGCTGGTTAAAGCCTCGACTCCGGCTTTTGCCGAAAGAGGTGTTCGCGTTAACGCCCTCTGCCCTGGTGCAGTCAGTACTCCCATGTTGGGTGATGGCGATACGCTAATTGTTGATCCCGAGGCCCTCAATCGGGTGCCCTTGCGAGACAAAGGCTCCGCACAGCATATCGCCGAAGCGGCACTCTGGCTGGCCCACCCTGCATCTGGCTTTGTCAATGGACAGGCACATATTGTCGATGCCGGGCTACTTTCTACCTTTGTGCCCTCACCTACAGTGCCTTGAATTGATCACGAGCAATTCAAATTCGTACAACTGTAAAGAGCTGCTTCAACCCAACCCCAAAGTGTGAGGCGTCACGACGGTAACGTCACTCGGTGTTCCTCCAGCCCGCGAAGTCTGCGAGATTAGATAAAGGCGATAAGTATGAAGAGTATCTTGATCACCGGTGCCTCTACCGGTTTTGGTATGGGCACCGCCCTGGAGATGGCAAAACTCGGCTGGTCAGTGTATGCCACAATGCGGAATCTAGATAAAGCCGATCGGATTTTGCACGCGGCCGAAACCTTGGGTGTTGCCGAGGTTATACAGGTAATTGAGCTGGACGTGACATCGCAAGTCTCAGTTGATCTCGCCTTAGCCTCAGTGCTTGAGGCTACCGGTGGCCAGCTGGATGTATTGCTGAATAACGCGGGCTACTCAGTGATGGGGGCTTTTGAAGAGTTAACCGAAGCCCAGTACCGCCAGCAGATGGAGACCAACTTCTTTGGAGCCCTGCGGGTGACCCAGGGTGTGCTACCCAGCATGCGTAAAGCGGGGCAGGGGCGGATTGTCACTGTCAGCAGCAACTCGGTCAACTGCCCACACCCTATGCTCTCCATTTATGCCGCCTCCAAATGGGCACTGGAGGGATGGTCGGAAGGTCTGGCGATGGAGATGGCGCCCTATGGAGTCGAAGTGTCGATTGTTCAGCCGGGTGCCCATCGAACGCCCTTTGCGAAAAATGTGCAACCAAACTTCCCAGATAACAGTCCCTATCAGGCCTGGTTCAATAAAGCGCTGCCTGGAGTGTCAAATCTCGACCGTTGGGGACGGGATCCTGAGGCGGGTATTGCCGATATTGTTGCGGCCATTACCGCAGAAGAGCCCCGGTTTCATACCACTATAGGTGCTGACACCGAGCTATTCCATTCCTTGAAAGGAAACTACCCATTCGAAATACGTGCGTTGCTTGCCCGCTTAATTGCGGGGCTGCCCTCAGCCAACGAATTTGTGGATACCACATCCTCAAAAGAATCGATTGTCAGTCAAACCAATGTGAGTGAAATTATCGAGACTGTGGCGAGCTCATTGCTCTCCTCTGAACAAAAGAGCTCACTGGCCGGGCAAGAGGCGGCGGGTCTGATCAGGTTACTCGCAGGGGATTGAAAAATGTCAGCGTTAGTTGAAGAACTGCTTGCCAAACAAGCTATTCAAGAAAAATTGTATAGCTACTGTCGTGGGCTTGATCGTATGGATAAAGCTATGGCTCGCGCTGTTTGGCACGATGAGGGTACAGCGCATTATCAAGGAATGTATGAAGGAACCGGTCATGGTTTTGTAGAATGGGTATGGGGAGCACATGAAGGTCTGGAAAGACACTCACATCAACTGTCGAATTCGTTATTTATCGTTGTTGACGGAACCAATGCCAAGAGTGAGGCGTATATCACAATTGCGCTTTGGACCAATCCGGACGCTAATGGTAGCCAGAAAGAGTTAGTAAACAGAGGTCGTTACCTTGACCAATGGTCGAACAGAGCAGGGGTTTGGGCAATTGATCATCGCGAATATATTCTCGATATGCATACGGTGCATGAGTTACACCGAGGTGATGTTAGTGAGACCTCGGCACGTGATATTAGTGATCCTTCGTTTGGCTTTTTTTGTTAATTTATAGAGTAGGAGAAAACTATGTGGTCCGCTGACTTTGTAAAACCTGGACAAATTGAATTCCGCGGAGATGCCACTGCCCCTGAGCCAGCCACGGGTGAAGTCGTTATTGCCGTCGAATCTTGTGGTATTTGCGGTTCCGACGTACAAATGTTTCGCAATAATGCACATAGAGATATCGGCACTCGCCAAACGCCTGAAGGCTATTGTGTTCCCGGTCATGAATTTGCCGGTACTATTTCGGTCCTGGGCGAAGGCGTTAATGCGTGGTCAGTTGGTGACCGTGTTGTAGGTGTCACTAGCTGTGGTGGCGGTATGGCAGAATACGTCGCTGTACCTGATAACCCTTTCCAGTTAGTCAAAGTGCCCGACGGCGTCAGCTTTTCTGAGGCCGCCACCACAGAGCCCTTAGCTGATGGTCTGCAAATGGTCCGCAAGGCCAAGGCACAGCCCGGTGAAAATGTCGTCGTATTTGGTGTTGGTATTATCGGCCTGGGCGTTGTGCAAGGTTTTCACAATTCCGGGGTTGAGCTGGGTAGTTTGATCGCCATTGATGTTAATGATGCTCGTCTGGAAAAGGCTCGCGAACTCGGTGCCACCGATGTTATCAACCCGAACAATGGCGATATTTTTGAGCAAATTGCAGCTATCACCGGTAAATCACGGCATTGGGCGGGAGTTGAGTCAGCCAATATCGATATTGTGGTGGACTGTGCCGGTTACAGTAAGCATTTTAAAGGGCCTGCACCGTTAGAAACCGCGTTGCAACTCGCATCTCTGCAGAATGCCCGGATCATCTGCTTTGGTTCCCACGATACCGCGATGACGGCCAACATGGAGTCTTTGATCTTTAAAGAGTCACATATCATGGGCTCGATGGGTTACGCCGCTGAAGAACTGGTTCAGGCGCTGGAACTGATGCGCGATGGAAAAGCAAAACGAATGGATCTCATTTCGCACCAATTTCCATTAGAACAAATACAACAAGCTTATGAAGCCCAGGGCGGCCCTGATGCGCTAAAAGTTGTTATTAATGTTCGCGAGCAGAAGGCCTGCCAAGCTTCCTGAACAAACCATTCATGCGCTGCCTGTAAAAGCAGGGAGATTTCGTATACGAATAGATGTGTCTTTCCCTAATTGGATAATTTGCCCATGGAAAACTTTTGTTTTGATTTTGTAATTGCCACACGTGATCACGATAAAACAGTCGAAAGGTACGAAACCATACTAGGAATGACACCAATAGAGCTCGATCCAGAAAGCATGCCTGAAGAGGGTAGTCGCTGTACCGTTTTTTTATTATGGAACGAAGGCGACAAAGGGATGTGTCTCAGCATAATCTCGTCTACGTTTCCTGACAGCATTGCCAATCGCCAGCTTGATAAGTACGGTGAAGGCTTAGTGCTGTTTGGTATTGATGTGCCCGATGTCAACGAAACCGTAGCAAGAGCCAAGCAAGTAGGCGTGGAATTTGTCGATGAAACACCTATGCCTTATGACTACGGCGAGCTGGTATTCGCCAAGAGAGAGACAACCAACAATATACCGTTTTTCTTCTCACTGCATAAAAAGGGATGGTGGGAAAAAACACTCAATGGTGGAAAAGATGTCGATAAGCCGCAGGAGTTATACCGTACCACTGACAAAAGGCTCGAGTAAACGTTTTCTCACTGCTAAAATTTAGGCGCTCGGCAATATCTGATAAACTTAACTCATTGTTTATAATATATTGACCAGCAAGATCCTTACGGATTTTTTCTTTGATTTGACGAATGGAAGTATCTTCCGCACTCAAGTGGCGACGCAGAGTTGCCCCGCTTAAATCGAGAGCTCTGGCAATATCTTCCAGCGTTGAAAGTGGTCGACAGTTACTAATATCTGATAGATAGATAGCCTCTATTCGGGATTTCAGGCTAACAGTGTAAGCTGGAGGAATGATGATATTGTAAGGAAGTTGTTGCAGATATTCACGCAAATCTGTTGCTGTTCTTACAATAGTCTTGTTTAGAGTACTTTTATGAAAAAGCATCCTGTTATCTGCTCTACTGTAATCTACCTTAAGGTTAAACAGGCTCGCAATAGTTTTATTGGCTACCTCGTCAGAACAGGACGTTTCATATGTTATGGCTATCTCTTCCCCAATCAGCCAGCAAAAAAGTCGAGCATAAAAGGAAAATGAGATAGCTATAAAAAAGAATTCCCAGTTGGCTTCAATGGGCCCGAGCTTAATAACAATAATAAACCGATCATCGCTGTACGATAAATTTAGCTCGCCAAACCGACCGCTAGTTATGTCATAGAATAGCGCCAACCTTTCAGTTACTTCACGCAAATCAGTACTGCTAATCAGGCTGTGACACATAAACTCGAAGTCAGCGTTGGACATTAAACGATCGCCTTGAGTATTCAGCTTTTGACGAATTTCCATCAGGCAGATGTCGCGCAATTTTATGAAGTCGCGTTGAGAAATATGTGTGACACGGCAGTATACGCTTTCGGCGCTTAAAGAAAGCTTCGCCTTTAATAGTAAATCTTCGGCAGACAACCCCAGATCTTCTGCTTTACTCAGCAACAGTCGGATATGATCAATTGGAACGCGCTGCCTGCCTGATGTTGATTTTTCTGTCATTTGGGAAGACTTTTTTATCCCAGCGTCAAGCCTAATCTAACAAAGTCGGGAAAACTATTCAAATAAAGGACTTATCAAACTCAGGCTCATTCAAAATATTGAGTTGACGGGTACACCGCCCAAAATAGATCTAAAACAGACATAGACAAGTCCGATGGGATTAACACTATGGGCTAGTGCAGGCAGTCCCATCAATCTTTTATGGCAGTGAGCAAATAGGGGGTATTCTTGATCAATTATGCGGGTTGACGCCACTTCTGTGTGCTCAGATAATTAAATGGCTTCATGCTTTGCTTTTCATTTGAGGCTACCTTAAAGCACTAAAATACTTGTCCAAGGTATAGGTACTCCGATACACCCATGCTTGACGATTACGGTTACAGCCGTATGAACCCTGCACTAGAAAAGCTTTTCAAAAATGAGAGAAATAATATGACTAATGAGCATCAATACTCGTTTGCAAAACCCTATGCAATTTCAACGGAGCTAGCACCCACTATTCAATCATTGGGATTAACATCTGCCACTGAACAACTTAGAGACGAAGGTTACACCATCGTCAATAACGCAGTACCTGTAGAGCTTTGTAAAAATATTCGGGAAGCTATATTGGAGCTGGCTAACGAGGATAAAGGCAGCTACTTTGATATTTCAAAGGGTGATGGATTCTCCTGTTTTCATCTTCTGGGTCGAAATCCGTTTTTTGCTGACGCCCTTCTCAACCCACAACTATTAGCCTTGGCCGAATTTCTCTGCGGAGCCGATTTTCAACTGAGTCAGCTCGCAGGTTCTGTCCGATTCGAAGGAGCTAAAGCCATGGCCCTTCATATGGATGCGCAGTGGATACCACCAACTGAATATAACGGTATGTTTACTGCATGTTTAGCGCTGGATGATTTAACAGAAGAGGCAGGTACCACAAAAGTAGTCCCCGGCTCCCATAAACTGATGCGTAACCCCGACGATCTTGAAGCCGCAAAAGCTGAAGGCGCGATCCCCCTGGAGATGCCCGTGGGATCCCTGGGGTTCTGGAATGGATTTACCTGGCACAGTAACTACGCCCGCGTTCTACCTGGAGAGCGAGTAATGCTGCACCTGACCTTCTGTCGTTTAGCCTATCGCCCAGTGGAGGACTACAGTAATCTCGGAGAAGAGTTCTTAAAGGACTATCCACCAGTGATGGCAACCATGCTCGGACGCCATAGCTACTTCGGACTGGCCAATTGCAATGGCGGTCAAGTAGATATGGTGCACTATCCTCGAATGTGGGAGGCGTCACGACGGTAACACCACTCGGCAATCCTTCGACCAGGGAAGTCTGCGAAATTAGGAAAATGCAATGAGTATGAAGAGCATCCTGATTACCGCTTCATCCGCCGGTTTTAGTATGGGCACCGGCCTGCAAATGACCAAACCCGGTTGGTAGGTGTTTGCCACAATGCGAAATCTAAACAAAGCCGAAAGAAGGAAGACTTTTTATCTCAGTACCGAGTCTGATCTAACAAAGTCGGGAAAAGTCTTCCAATATATGGCTTTACCAGTTAGACATTTTTCGATTAAATCAGAGCCCCATAACCAACCAGGGAGTTGATATGATGATTAAACCTGTACTCACCGGTGTAATCGTAACAGGCGGTGCCTCCGGCATTGGCCTGGCTTCGGCACAAATGCTGGCCGAGGCTGGACGACCGGTAGCAATCTGGGATCTGAGTGAAGAAAAGTCTCAGGCTATTGCTGCAGATATTCAACAGCGTTACGGTGTTGTCACCATCGGCCTCGGTGTCGATGTGGGCGATAGCGCAGCTATTTCACAGGCCGTTGAACAGTCGCGTGCTGCCCTACCGTCTATCGGCGGTTTGGTTCATGCGGCTGGCGTTGTGATGGCCACCGGCCTTGAGGGTGTCACCGAAGATAACTGGGCACTAGTCATGGATGTTAACCTGCGTGCACAAGTCATTATTGCCAGGGATTTACTCGAGGATTTTAAAGCCAATCCTGGCTCAGCGGTAGTCGGTATTGCTTCCATTAACGGTACGCTAGGTAACAAATTGATCCCAGCCTATACCGCGTCCAAGGGCGGGCTGATTGCGCTCACGCGCTCGCTGTCAGACGAACTGGGGCAGTATGGCATTCGCGTTAACACATTGTCACCGGGAATGATTGCCACTCCCATGCTGACGGGCAGCGCTCCTGTTGAACCGGAAGAACACGAAAGAAACCTTGTCGAGCGGATTCACCTGAATCGGGTTGGAGAGCCAGTTGAAGTGGGTCGCGCTGTGCGCTTTCTGATGTCTGCTGAGGCAAGTTATATTACCGGGGCAGAACTGGTAGTTGATGGTGGAAATATCCCCAGCCAGCGCTGATCTGTACTGGCGCCTGCTTGCCCAGCAACTGCTGCTTGCGCTTATATTCCACAGAGTACCAGGCGGGGCGACGCCACAGGATATTCAGGCGGATGGCCCAGTCCGGGGCCTCTCTGAGGTCTTCCCACAAAACTTTAACACCCGAGCGGTAGACAACCTTGAGCGGGTTGCGGGTTTCTATCGGTGTTGTAACACCAAAAACCGGCGAATCATTGGGGCCGAGTTTTTTGTAGGTGCCAAATAGCTGGTCAAAAATGACAAACAGTGCTGGAGCACTAGAACCCAGTCTCCCTATACTACTCACATCACGGCGAAGACCTTCATTCGAACAGATGAAGATGATATCGTATTCTACTTGCTACCCTCTAAATGCCCGCCCCCCAATAAGAGCCAAAACGGATAACGTCGAAATCCTCGTCGCACCCATCTACACCTATAGAAACAGGAACATGATGACAGGCAATAATTGCAGCCCTACCCCTAACACCCCACAGAGGATTACACTATGACACATCCACCAGTAGATCCCGAGTTACTACCGGCACTAGAATTGCTTGCAGTCTTCGAGGGCGTCAGCAAAGAAAACTACCACGAACTTGTCTCGGGGGCAGAGACGCCTATAGAAATGCCTGACTACTCTCGCGAAGATGTCACCGAGTCGCAGGTGTTTATTCCCGGTCTCAATGGAGCACCCGATGTCCGTGCCCTCATTCATCGCTCTACCAAAGCCAGAACACCCCTACCTGTGCTGCTTCATATCCATGGCGGCGGCTACGTATTTGGAGCGCCAGAACTCAATGCGCCAGCCAACACAAGCCTGGCCGGCGACCTTGAATGCATGGTTGTTTCGGTAGACTATCGACTGGCACCCGCGACAACAGCACCCGGCTCGGTTGAAGACTGTTATGCGGCACTGAAATGGCTCAATGACAATGCCAGTGAGCTCGGGATAGACACCAACCGGATCGCCGTATGGGGCGAAAGCGCCGGCGGTGGGCTCGCAGCCTCACTGACCTTCCTCACGCGTGATCGCGGCGAGTACTCACTCTGCTACCAGATACTCGCCGCACCAATGGTCGACGACAGAACCTGTATCAACGAGAATATCAGCCCCCATGTCGGCAAGCTCGTCTGGAACCAGACCTCCAACCATTTTGGCTGGAAGAGCCTGCTTGGTACTGAACCCGGCGGCGATATCATACCCCCCTACTCTGTGCCCTCGCGCCAGACGGATTTTTCCGGGTTACCACCTGCCTATATTGCCGTTGGCGCACTCGATCTTTTCCTCGAAGAAGATATCGCCTATGCGAACAAGCTCCTGCACACCGGTATCCCCACTGAGTTGCATGTGCTACCGGGTGCGTTTCACGGCTATGAAGCGGCGATCGAGGCAAATCTCACCATCTACGCCGAGGCAGAGCGACGCAAGGCGCTGGCCAAAGCTTTTGGTCTGTAGCCCAGTACCGGGATCAACAACAAAATTCAGAGTTCTTGAATGATTCTTTCGATTATTGAGATTGACAAATGCTTATTGAAAACAAAACCATCGTAATCACTGGCGCCGCAGGCGCGCTAGGTCGCGAAGTTACCCGAGTCGCACAAAGCTTAGGGGCGAATGTTGTACTACTGGATTTGGCGATCCCAGGCAGTTTTGAAGGACAGACAACCTATAGTCTGGATTTGACCGATGCTCAAGCAGTGAAAAATACTCTGACCGAAGTGGAACACATCGACGGTGTGATCAATATCGCCGGTGGCTTTGATATGGGGCCAACGCTCTATGAACTGGCTCCGGCGGACTGGGACAAGATGTTTACTCTGAATGTGACCACGGCAAGAAATGTGATTGCGGCAGCCGTACCCGCAATGCTGAAAGAGGGGAAAGGCGCGATAGTCAATGTCGGGGCCTATGGAGCACTGGCAGGTACAGCCAATATGTCGGCGTACTGTGCCTCCAAAAGCGTGGTGATGAATATGACACAAAGTCTGTCAGAAGAAGTCAAGCACCAGGGTATCAATGTCAATGCCGTCTTGCCCTCTATCATTGATACGCCCGCCAACCGTGCGGCTATGCCCGATGCCACATTCGAAGATTGGGTGACACCTGAGCAGTTGGCCAACGTGATGTGCTTCCTCGTATCCGATGCCGCCAGTGGAGTTCACGGTGCGTTGATTCCAGTGCGGGGGCTGAGTTGATCCTAGGACTGGGAATTATTCTATTTAATATCGGGTAGAGAATAATGATGTACAGTGAAAAGCGATTGACTACGATCAAGCTGGCTAAAGAATACATGAAGTTCTCTGCGGCACACTTCACGATATTTTCTGCACAGGATAGGGAACGATTACACGGTCATAACTTTACCGTCAACGCGGAGATTGTGGCGCAGGTTGGGGAAGACGGACTGGCGTTTAGCTACCGAATTTATAAAGATAAACTCAAGGCCTGTTGCCAGCAGCTTGATGAATATGTACTGATTCCCCAGGAATCGCCCCATCTTGAAATATGTGAAGATGCGGCGCAATACCAACTTCGTTTTAATAACGAGACCTTGTTTTTTCCAAAGTCAGATACGCTGTTATTACCCATCCGCAACACTACTGTTGAGGAACTCTCGTCCTATTTATTGAATTGCTTATTAGAGTCGAGCAACGATTTGACCGATCTGAATATCCACAAAATCATGATCGAGGTGTCCTCGGGGCCAGGGCAATCGGGCTCGACGGACTGGGTTAATAACCTAGTTCATCTTTAACCCAGTCCCAGCTTCCCTTAGCGGGGGCATTGACTATATTGAACTTCGCACGAAGCTCCTCGATTGATTTATCCAAATGATCTTCCCAGCAGATATAGAAGAACGGTGTATTCATATTGCGAGCCATGGTTCGTCCCACCTCCAGACAATCGAACACCGCCATTGTGATTGACGGATGGTGCAATAACGCCGTATTGATCTGACTGGCAATGCTAAGACCGTTGAACTTCTGAAGCTCCGCGGCAAACTCTGGATTGAAATAATCAAAGTAGCAAGTCATTGCCAACATGACCAATGCGTGCTCGCCCAATGGGGTAACATCAAGGCCTGTGACCATATGCATAATGTCATGGTTTTGCATAAAGCGCTTCAGAAAATACTGGTAGTCATCCTCAGGCTCACCCTTGAACATAAAATCGATATCAAACCCGGTCTCTACCATGAAATCATAGATATCTCTACCCAGTGTACCCGGCTTATAATTGGCCAAGTCATCTTTCCTTAATGAAGCGACTTGCCTTCGATCCAGCCATTCAGCAAACTCCGGTTTTTCGCTTCTTTCGTGTTCAAGAAGTTTCAATAGATAGGGGTAATCAGTGACTTCTTCAAACGCCTTTAACCTTTCTGGAATAAAGTAGGCTGGCGGCAAGTCAGGGCCCAATTTTCGCAGCATTTCATTCGCCACCACATCTCGCATGCGCGCATTGTTCAGGTATTTGGAAGAGCTGACCAGAATGCTGCTCTCGGTTGTTAATGGTTTACGCCCCTCCCTCAAATAGAATACTTCGGCCTCCATATTTCGAGTCTCTTTTTCTTCTATCATCGTTATACTCCCGTTCTGCTCCAGATCGTTAATAACACTGTGCTTACAGCGACTTCAGTAACTCACTAGTAAGTTATTGATTTCTTCTGCCATTGTGTTGTCCAATTCGGATAGCCCACCGACATCGTGGGTAGTGAGTACGATGTCCACGCGGTTGTATACATTAAACCACTCAGGGTGGTGATTGAGGCGGCTTGCTACTGCTGCCACTTCCGTCATAAACCCAAAGGCCTGCACAAAATCAGTAAACACCAGTTGGGTCTTAATAGACTTTTGAGTTTTTTCCCAGTTTGCTTGCATTGAATATTTTCCTTCTGTGTTTGAATACCGAAATCGTTGACCTCAGGCGGCTACTGCCAACACCAGCTCTGCTCGCCATCTCCGCCATTCACGCATCATTTCCGACCATGTCAGTAAAATTACCTTATCCCCGAGCAGCGGCCTTCATACGATCAAATGAAGTTTCAAATGCTCGTCAATGCAACTTACCAATACTGTGGTTTGAGCAGGGCCACAGTCTTGAATTAGCGTTCCTATAATAAAAAAAGGCCGCAACCCGTTACCGGGCACGGCCAAAGAGTGGAGAGACTGATGGTTTAAAACTTGAACTTGCCGGTCACACCATAACTACGGGGGGGATTTACGCCTGCAACGACGACTCCAGGAAGACTAGCCTCTTCACCCGGATTGGAAATGTACAAATCATTGGTGGCGTTCTTAACCCAGGCAGTCAGCTCCCAGGTATAAGACTCATCGCGCAGTCCCAGGTAGAGATCCAGAATGCCATAGCCATGCAGATCCCTGACCACAGTTTCTTCACGGAAGCGACCACGCTCACCACTGTAGGCGTAGTTACCCCGTACAAACCACTCCATACCGGTATCCGCCAGTGACGCGGTGTACTCAGTATTCAGGCTGGCACTCCAATGGGGTTCCTGGCCAATACGGTCGTCCGTCAGATCACAGACCGCACCCAGAACAGGTACAGTGTCGGTTGGGGTCACACCGGGACCACAGGGACCCTGTTTATAATCACCAAAGCGAAAATCGTTGTAGGAAACTGCGGCTGTAACCGTCCAGTTCTCACTCAACAATACCGTGGCATCCAGCTCTACACCCCGGGAAACCGCATCTTCGCCATTGACGATAATGTTGGTGGAGTTAACAAAAGCGCCACCGGTCAACAACCAGGTAATGAGGTTGGCACTGGGCAGATCAAAGCCCACCTGCACATCTTTATACTCCTGATAATAGGCCGCGGCATTCAGCTGTAGACGACCATCCCACAACGTGGTTTTGGCACCAATTTCCAGGGCGTAGCCGGTCTCGTCCCCATAGCTGCCAAAGCGATCACGCAGTGAAGGCACCAGATTGATGTTGATACCACCGGCACGGTAGGCACTGTCCAGTGAGATGTAATAGAGCTGATCTTCAACCGGGGTCCAATGCAGCTTCAGGCTTCCCGACATATTGTAGAATTTGTCAGATTCGCCAGCGAAACCGGTTGCCGGGCTTCCGAACAACAGAAATTCTTCACTTTTCACCCGGCGATCTTCGCCGTAACGCAGGCCTGCTGTTAACGCCCACTCCTCGTTGAAGTGGTAGGTATTGTGGGTGAAGACACCAAAGCTCTCTTCCACATTGCCGCGGTCCTGGAACAGTGGGAAGAGACTTCCTGAAGCGGGTTTACCACTGAAGCTGACGCCATTTTTAAAAGGATCATCCTTTTTTCCCATGCTCTCTTGCTTGTGATAGAACAAGCCCAGCATATATTCCAGATTGCCATCGCCGGTGGAGGTCAAACGCAGCTCCTGGCTAACGGTTCTATAGTCCGACACGGTGAGAAAATACAAGCCATCGGAGGGGCTCAAATCCCGGTCATCCTCAAACCCCTGTTCCACTTCCGCATAGGAGCTGATGGATGTCAAGGTATGATTATCAAGCTCATACCCAATGGTTAACGAGGCCGACTCGTTCAGGTCATTACCAGAGCCACGCACATTGGAGTAATCCTCAAAATCGAAGATATCAAAACTAGGGGCAACACCCCCGGGGAATAAGCCTCCCATACTGGCTGCTGCCGAACCATACCCATCCACCAGGAAACGCGGGCGATTTAGATACGACTCATTATAAGAAATCGCCAGATCGGCCCTCAGCCTGTCGGTAGGCGTATACAAAATACGCGCACGGCCACCGCGACGCAGACGATCATCCGCATTAACACCCAGGAATTTATTGTCGATATAGCCATCGGTTTCCGCATAAAAACCCGAGACTCGCGCAGCCAGCACCCCTTCAATCAAGGGAATATTGGCCACAACACGGGATTCAAATGTGTTGTTAGACGCAATAACCTGCTCGACGCTGCCACTAAAGGCCTCAGTATCCGGGTTTTTGGTGGTTACACTGACTGCACCCGCCGGCGCATTCTGCCCATACAAGGTACCCTGCGGACCACGCAATATTTCTACCCGCTCGATATCAAACAGGGTGCTAAACGCAGAACCCAGGGCACTACCCTGAGATACACCATCGACCACCACCGCCACTCCAGGGGAACTGAATCCGAAGCGCTCATTACCCGCGCCGCGGATTTTAATCTGTGCTGCCAGACCAAAACCGCCCTCCAAATTGACCCCGGCGGTCATTTTATCGATCTCGACAAAATCAAAGGCGGCATTCTTTTCCAGCGCATCGCCGGAAAAAGCATTGACTGATAGCGGCACATCATTGAGGCTTTGCTCACGTTTTTGAGCAGTGACTACTATCTCTTCTAGCGCTAGCACACCCTCCTCCGAATATGACGGCATCGTTATCAAGGACGTAACCCCCGCCACACAGGCCAAGGCCATCTTCGAAAACCGATATGACTGATAATTCATAGTTAACTCCACTTATTATTTATACCGAAGCGCCAGCTCCCTACCGAACAACTTCGAAACAGCACTGCGTTATTCACCCGAGGCAATGCGATTCATTCGCTCCACCAAATGGTTGAATTTCTTTCTCTGGAATAGAGGTGCGGTCAGATCTGTATCGATAGGTACAATCGTTACATAACCGCGCTCAAAATCCGGGGAGTCTGCATTCGTCACATCGCTGGCGTTCAGCTCCAACTGGCCGACAATGCCCCCCCTGACAGGCAGCCCCACTTCGGCAGCCACACAGTCGCCCCTGCAACCGGTCAAAAAACCCTGAGATTGTCCAGCGAATGTTGGCAATACTCCCTGCACGGCAGACTTAACGCCGGCGATGTCATCGCTGACCGGGTAATTAATATTCAGGGCGACACCCTCAGGGAGCAGGCCGGACTCTTGTTTAAGGGCACCGGGCTTCTCTTGCAGTTGAGCCAGAAAGCTCACCATCCAGTTAGCCACAACCTCAAAATGCTGACGGTTCTTCTCTTCACACAGAGATGTATCGCCTTCTGCACAACGGTACATCGGACGAGGTTCGTTGGTACTGATAGCGATAGAGGGAATACGGCGACCAGATGCATAGGAGATACCGTGAATCGCAGCACCCACCGTACCAGAGAAATTGGTAAACGCACCTGTATTGGCACCGGCATTGATGCCTGAAAGCAGCAAGTCCACCGGCGTACCGTTCTGCTCGGCAATAGCGATGGCCACCTGGCCAGCAGTGGCGGGCTCTGCACCTTCACCGCTATCCAAGGCCACCGAATACTGATCCCCCGCCGGCGGTTTAACCCCGTCCTCTAACTGCTTGGTAATCACCAAGCCATGGCCAATATTTCCCGCCGCACTGGAACCACTCTGTTGCTCAGAAGAACCTGCTAGCGTTACCTGATGCCCGGCAGCAAGCAGAACCTGATGCAGCACCTGAATACCCGGTGCATCCCAGCCGTCATCATTGGTCAGGGCGATATTCAAGGCTTGGGTATACGACGCCAGCCCTGACAGCAAAACAATAACCAGATTCTTAACCCTAATTATATTCTTTATCCAAACTGCCATAAAAAGTCCTACTGTATCAATCATTCACTACGGCCTGTTTCGGAAGTATCTCCCAACCTTAGTGAAGACAATAGCTTAAACCGTGCTCCTCAGAGCGTTTAGAGATATCTATAAATGCGCTATTTCACCCTGTTAGGGCTACGGCAAAACGATTTAGCTATTGAGCAAAATGATAGAGTGAGCGGGCAGCGCAATTCGATAACGCATCCGACCGCTGAGTGCATCCTTCTCGGATTGAAAAAGATAGCGTTGTGCCAATTCCTCTCCGAGGACATCTATAAGCAATTCTTTGACTTTGCTGCGATTCTGGTCTACTGTTTTGGCTTTTAAGCCGGTATTTTCTAGTTCATCCAACGCCCTGGCATGTCCACCATACCGAGACATCAGTTCAGCCAGCTGCTTTCCCTGTTTAATATCGGGCCGATTGGCCGGTGGGTTGGTCACCCAACCATCGCCTTCCTGCCGCTTTAACAAATACCAGACATAGTAAAAAAACGGGGTTTTAGCTATTACAACCTCTACACCGTGGATCTTCAAACACGCTTTCGACAGATCGATGTCAACGGTATCTTCAGCTTGCGCGCACACCAAGGCCAGATCCAGATCAGTACCAGCGCCTAGCTGCTGTACCAACCATTTAAACTGGTTATCACTAAGCCCTTGAACCCGTGAATCTGTTACCGTAGCAATAGCCAGGTGTTTCGGGCAACCACTGCACAGCAGCTCTTCTATTTGCAGCTTTTGTCGTTGACTGAAAGGTCGTGGCAGGCAAAAGATCAGCAGGGCGCATATGGCTCCCCAGCTAATAGAAAGGACAATAAGCGATGGCCAGTGCACCTTCCCGCTCCAGGCTACCCCTACCGGACGCATTCGCTGGTTGATCTGCAACATATGGGTGAAAAGCCGTTCTGGCGGATTAGCAGCGCTCAGTTCAAAGCCATCAATATCCACGACAGCAACATCAGCAACAGCCACTAATGCGAACCGCTGCCCTTTCAGATAGGTTGCAATATGGGCATTCACCCGCCGCAAATAGGCCCGAATGGCTTCACCATCACTGACACTGTTTCCTCCCTGATCAAAACGGGAGTGATCAAGGGTCGAAGCAAGGTGTTGCTGCAGTACCAGTGATAACTGTTGTTGTAATCGATAACCAGAGATGTGATAGAGAAGCAAACTTGCCAGAATTCCCCCCAGCAACCAAGCGAGAAGGCCAACTCGCCAATGCTTATTGTTCATGGTGGCAGTCTCGTAAAACTCTTATCGACTGTAAATAGTCACTCTCTTTCGTCACCGAGGCATCGCCAATCAGTCTGAGTAAACTACAGTGCAGAGGGCTATCAAGTAGCGAGGGGTGCAGGTACCAGCGCGCACCCGGCAACCGACGCTTGAGAGGCAAATACTTGATCCCCGATGCTGCCCCCCTTTTTTAACTGGGCTGCGTTGGCCGATGCAATCACATCTACCTCGCCCCTCAGAAGTGCGCCATGCAACTCACTATGGGATTTATAATAGAGAATTTCAAGCTGTGACTGATCAAGACCCAGCTGCTGTAACAATGCCTGAGGGATCAGATAACCGGAACGGCTGATCGGGTCATCTTTAAGCCCCAATCGTTTATTTCTAAAATACGCTGCAGTGGCGACTGGAGCCTGGTTAAGCGCAAACAAATAGCTGGCAGTGTCCGGGTAGGTGGCAATGGCTGCGTAATCCTTTCCACTTTCAAGCCGCGTCCGGTGCAGTAATTCCGGTGTGGATAAAACCAAGTGGTAGCGTTTTTCATATATCGATTTCAGGTCCAGCTGATCTGCATAACGCCAAAGGATACTGACCCTGCTGTAATGTGCAGCCACAGTGGAATCTGCGCATAACTGCGGTGCCAATGACTCGAATTGGAGTTCGAGAACTCCCAAAACCTCTAACGTTTTACGGCCGTCACCGCCGGTCAAACACTGGTAACGGCTGTAATCCTGCTGTGGAATAAACTCAAGCTTTTGTGCCGAAATATGGGCTATGGCAGACAATAAAACCAGCAAAAAAGCTGCCACGAACAAGCCGTAGTACAAGCGCGACGAGTCAAGTACACAGGCTCGAATCCCCATTGTTCTTCAGCGTTCCATTGCAGCGAGCGCAGCAATATGGCCAAACGTCATTGCCGGCCCCAAGGTCGAACCCGCACCGGGGTAGGCAGGCCCCATCACTGAAGCGGCGTTATTGCCGATGGCGTAGAGGCCTTCTATCGCCTCACCAGCCTGATCCAGCACCCGGGCTTGCTCATCTGTCGCCAGGCCTCCCTTGGTGCCAATATCACCCGGGTAGACCGGCATAGCATAGTAAGGCGCCTGTTGCAGTGGGGCGAGATTGGGATTGGGTTTCACATTCTGATCACCGTAGTAACGATCATACGCGGCGTCGCCACGACCGAAGTCAGCATCCGTTCCGGCTTCCGCAAAACCGTTAAACCTGGCAATGGTTCGCTCCAGTACCGACGCATTCATTCCCGTGGCCTCGGCCAGCCCCGCGATGCTGGATGATTTCTTTATCATCTGCCGCACCTCGCGACTGTGAACCCAATCGGGCAATACGGGCATCAGTGGTCCCATGGGGTATTTTTTTCGGAATTGGGTATCGAAGACAATCCACGACGGAATAGTACGCTTTTGCGGATCATCCGCATCAATCATGGCCTTGGCGGCCACATCGTAACTGCGGGCTTCGTTCATATAACGTTCGCCCAACTGGTTAACGATAATACAGCCCGGCAAAGCGCGTTCGTAAAAGAGCGGGCGGCCGCGGCTTTCACTGGGCACTTTGACCGTGGGAGCCCACCAGGCGTGGGCCATCAAATCGGTGGCAGCACCTATGTCCACTCCGGCGCGAATGGCATCACCGGTATTATTGACCTGCCCACCGGACCACTCCGGCCGACCTTCACCGGGTAAATACCGATTGCGCATCTCGGCGTTGCGTTCAAAACCACCAGCCCCAAGTACGATGCCCTTACGGGCGCGCACACGCACAGGTTTTCCCTCGCGCAGAATCACAGCCCCCAGTACAGGGCCGTCACCTTCCCTTACCAATGCTTGCAAAGGAGACTGCAACCACATTTCTCCACGGTATTTGTTCAACGCCACCTTAAGATGCGCCGCTATGGCATTACCAAATACTAAAAAGCGGCTGCGCTTGGAGCGCAAACGCTGGGGAATATCGCTAAAATAGCGCAATAGCACCTTCGCCATGGTTTTTATCCAACCCGGGCCACGGGTCACCATGGGCGCCGCTTCCATTGTGGTCCAGGGAATACAACCAAACAACGCGGTGCTGGGATGCCCCGGTAACAAGTTGCTAAAGTCTTCCGGCGCTAGCGTTGAGGCGTGCAGGGTATTGGTCTCGTGGGTTCTATAGCCGTGCTTCCCGCCGGGTAACTCGGCATGATAGTCGGTATAGGGAATCGCGTTAAAACGCAAGCCGGTGATAGCCTCCAGATAGCGGACCATTTCCCGGGCACCTTCAGTAAAAGCGCGAACTTTCTCGTCGCTGACGGTGTCACCGGTCAACGCTTTGATATAACGAAAAGCCTCCTCCGGGCTATCCTCCTGGCCCTGCGCCAAGGCGGAATCACTGGCCGGGATCCAAACCCCGCCACCACAAGTCGCTGAGCTGCCGCCATAACACGCCCCTTTCTCTACCATCAGGGTTTTTGCGCCGCGCTCGGCAGCAGTCACCGCCGCAACCATAGCGCCAGCACCAGTGCCCACCACCAGCATATCTACTTCATAATCCCACTGATTTTTTGAAACCGTCATTAAGCGCTCTCCTCCAGGTTAACCACTCTACAGCGAGGTATGGGATGGCTATCAGCCCGCACCCAGCGCAGCAAAACAAAGCCCTCATCATGCCCGACCGTGGGCAACCAGTTGCCAAAACCGGGATCCCGATGGGCGATCACAAGGGTGGCACTGCCATCCGCATTCAATTTGGCCGAGTGTTTATTCACCCAAACATCGTGGTAACGGTAATCGAGAGATTCCATCCACCAGTTGTTGACCTGTAAATTCCAGTGTTCACACTCGGGTATTTGAGTCTCGATCACCAGAGCTTCATCCGCTCGCAGTCGCCAGTAGCCGTGAACGTAGAAGATTTGCGGATCACCACCTGCCCGGATAAACATATCCTGCCCCCAATCGCGCATTTGGTTGGGACAGGTCATAAACTTTTCCGCCCAATCGGCGAATAAAGCTGAAGAGTTCACCACAAAGTCGGCGGCTTGCATTAACCGTTGTAACAACAGAGCCGGGTCGGCAGCAGCAGGCACTTCGAGGCCCTCGCTGATTCTCTCGATTTCGATAACCGCCGGTATTTCCTGTCGGCGATCCAGAAAGGTCTGGCGCAGGTGCAACATGCTGGAATCTTCCGCTAACGGCAGCCAGGCAACAGGCTCTGTTGGCTTTTCCACGCTGGCGATAATCGTAAAGTTACCCTGTTTATCCGGGCAAAATTCCTCACCCACCAGCTCACCGGTCGAAGGCATGGTGCCGTCTATAGCATAGCGATTGGCCTTGGAACCGATACTCAGGTAAGCCACGGAGCCCACGTTTCCTGTCAGGCGGTATCGATGCCTGCCCGAGATAGTGGCCGAAAGATAGAGATTATCAGGGTTGTCGCCTCCCAGCTTTGCGGTTTCGTGACTGGGCTGATAGAAGGTCGGAAATTCCGGATCGCCGCTCTCCACATAAATCTCAAGACCTAAACGAATCAACCGGCTGAGATAGCGGGTTCCTTCTATCTGGTCAAAAGCGGACGCCGGCGCCCCCGGCCGCGTCAACGTCGCCTCTGCCTCCATTAATCGCTGGCAAAATATCTGCCAAAACTTCCCATCAATTACCGAGGAAAGCTTACTGTCTTCTTGCATGCTATCAACTCACTCTCTCACGGGTTGGGGCAGACCAATACCTTGATGGCCGTGGCATCACCCTGGGTTTCAAAAGCAGCGGCCACCTCTTCCAAGTGAAAGCGATGACTAATCAGCGACGTTCTGTCCACCTGCTTGTTTTCCATCATCGTCAATGCCATGGTCAGTTCTTCAGCGGCGTAGCCTTCTGAGCCCATAATGGTGATCTGTTTTTCGATGGTGGGCATAAAGTCCACATCAAAGCGGTCTTCATAGGCACCGAAACAGACAATGCGGCCCACGCCCCCGCCCTTTAACATATAAAGCGCATTTTGCAACGGCGTATTGCCTTTCATACTCTTGATATAACCAGCACAGTCGATAACAGCATCTACCGCCGGCGGATTGATTGCGGGCCACTCCATGGGGGCTGAGCCACAAATCTCCCGCACCAGTTCAATCACATCGCCATCGGCGGCATTGACCGTCTCAGCCCCCAGTTCCTTAGCCTTGGCCAATCGACAATCTGAGATATCCACCGCAACGATTTTACCCAAATGGGTATCGAGTGCCTGCAATGCCTGAATCACTCCCAATCCAATAATGCCAACACCATAGACCACAATATTTTCACCAGCCTGAGGGTTGGCCTTGCGCACCATTTGCAAACCATCCGCCAAGGGCTCTGTGGTTGCGGCCTCCTCGAAGGTGACACCTTCGGGGATCTTTGCCAACTGAAAGGGGTTATTGGGCACTGGCACATACTGCGCAAAGCCTCCCATACCGACACCCACCACCCGATCACCTATCGCAAACCCTTCTACATCCGCACCAAGTTCGACGATTTCACCACTAAATTCATGGCCCGGGATATCCTGACCACTGGCACTGATCCGGTTCAGCACTGCCCTATGCGCATTGGTTCTATACATATGCATATCGGAGCCACAGATTCCGCAGGCGGCCACCTTCACCAATACCTCATGCGGTTGTATTGCAGGGCGTTCGATATTGTCCTCTACGACTAATTGATAAGGGTCTTTAAAGACTGCTGCTTTCATAATCTTCTATGCAATTTGGTTTCAATACTAGCTGCTATATATAAGCCACTTTATCGCCGTGCCACTTGTAGATCAGATCGGCGTGGGGGGCTTGGTAGGCAGCGGTTTCCCGGTCCATCAATATCTGTACCAGCGCCGGTTTACCCGAGGCTAAAGCGCGCTCCATGGCTGGTGCTATCTCGTCAGTGCGCTGACAGAACTCGCCATGGCCACCCATTTCTATCGCCATTTTGTCCATACGGACAAAGTTGTGATCCACTTCGAACGTTTTGCCAAAGCAGTGGGTGTAGTAAGGGACTTCCAGTGCCCAACCCTGGTCATAGGCCACCACCACCACTATGGGCAGCTGATAACGCACCGCTGTTTCAAACTCCATGGGGTAGAAGCCAAAGGCACCATCGCCGGTAAACAGACAAACACGTTTGTCCGGGTGAGCCAGCTGCGCGCCGATTGCATAGGGTACGCCAACCCCTAGCATCCCCATTTTTAACGTGGCCAGGAAATCGCAGTGATTGTTATGGAGATAACGCTGCTGCCAAAGGAAGGTGGCCCCTCCGTCACTGACAATAACCGTATCATCCGGCAGGTTTTGCTGTGCTTCCAGTACCAGGCGACCGGGGTGGACGGGTTCCATCTCCACCGCCTGTTCGGCAAATTTACCAATCGCTTGCGCGCGCTCTTGGCGCCAACGGTTGAATTCAGCTACTTCAGCGCGCTTTTGCCGCTTCTCTAGCGCTTCAATTAATAAGGGGACTATATCCAGCAGATCACCGGTAAGGGCAATATCCAGGGGGCGGTTACGACCGGCCAGATGAGGGTCGCACTCAATTTGCACCCAGGTTTGTTCCTCCCCAAAGAAGGGGCCAAACCCTTGCTGATCGCGCCAATAGAGATTGTCGCCAAACATCAGTTTTTCACCGATGGAAGAACCCACCATCAGCAGCAAGTCAGCCTGTTGGGTTGCTTCCAAACCCGGGCCATAACCGAAATCCAGCACTTGGGGATGGGTATCGGGAAAAGTGCCTCGCCCGCCATAGGTACGCACCACCGGGCACTGTAAAAGCTTGGCCAGACGCTGGACCACTTTGTGGCCACGGGCATTTCTGACCCCGGCCCCCGGCATCAGCACCGGCAATTTGGCATCAACCAGTAGATCGGCAACTTTTTCAATGGTTGCCTCGGGTGGCAAAACTCTCGCCGGGCGGTAATGCTCGGGAGCAATCAAGGGTTCAAACTCATGCTCCTCACGCAGCATATCGAAAGGCAGACCGAGGTAAACCGGTCCGGGCCGGCCAATCTTCATCTGCCGGAAAGCTTCCCGAAACAGCTCATCCACCTGTTCTGGACGCTCCAGTATCGCCGCCAACTTGGTCACCGGTTTGACCATATCCAGCAGGTTCGGGCACTGAAACTGTGATGTACGTACCGAACTGCGAGCGGTAAGGCCCCGCTCCGACCCCAGGTATAGCACCGGAAGACCTTCGGCCTCTGAGTGAACGATAGCAGGCAATAAATTACTGGCACCCGGACCACAATTGCCACCGGTAACCGCGATATTGCCGGTAGTCTGGGCATGGGCTTCGGCCATATAGGCGCAGGCGGTTTCGTGATGACCGGCAATAATTCTGCCGCCACGTTCCACCAGTCGGTTGTGAATATCTCCGAAAGTCACTTCCGGCAGGGTGAACATCTTGTCCACCCCTTCCAGCATTAGCAGATCGGCAATGCGGCTACCGACAGTCTGTTTAATCATCGTTATATTCTCCCTAGAGTACTCATTCGTTTTTCTCATTCCAGTCAATGGGGCATAAACTCACCGCCATTAACATCAAGGTTGGCGCCAGTAACTGCACTGGCGTAATCAGAGGCTAAAAATAGCGCTGCCCTGCCGCACTCCTCATCGCTGGGTATACATCCCAGCGGTATCTGGGCAATCACCTCCTGCTTGAGCACGTCGATATCGACGCCCCGCTCCAGAGCAGTCTCTCGCATATAGTTTTCAACACTGGGGCCCCACATCCAGCCCATATAAACGGAATTAACACGGATATTGTCCTTGCCCAACTCCAGTGCCAAATGGGCGGAAGCGCTTGCCAATGCCGCTTTGGAGGCGGCGTAACCGCCGTTAAACTGCATCGGTTTGTGCACGGCCATAGTATTGATCATCACAATGCTGCCACCGCCCGCACTGCGCATATGGGGCACCACTGCCTGGGTCAGTTTCAAGGTGCCGAAGTAGTTAACTTCCAACGGGCGCTGCCACTGTTCCAGGTTGGCCTGATCCACCGGCGCAAAACTACCCGGGTCATAGGCGCTGTTGATCAGCACATCAATTTGGCCAAAAGTAGAAACGGCTTTATCTGCCAGACGGGCGCAAGCTGCACTATCGGTAATATCCGTGGGTATTTTTAGAATATTTTTTTCGTTAATACCCAGCGCCTGGGCATCGTGCACAAGACTATCGAGCTTATCGCTTGAACGCGCCGCCACCACCAGCTTTGCACCTTCTTGCGCAGCTAACAGTGCCAATTTGCTACCGAGGCCCGGTCCAATACCCGAAATCACTACCACCTTGTTTTGCAGTATCATCGCTTTGTTATCTCCGCCTTTCGTGCGTTATTTCCGACTATGTGAGGAAAATTACCATATCCCCGTGCGGCGGCATTCATGCGATCAAATGAAGTTTGCAACGCTTGACACTTGCTAGTATCAGTTTTTAAGAGCAGTTAAGAGCGCCATATCGATGACATCTGAATCCGTTTCCCCTAAAACCGTTTCGCACTTTCTTGGCTGGCGTATGGTGGGCCTGGGGTTTCTCTGTCAAAACCTGGTGCTGGGTGCTACCTATGGCACCTATAGTCTGTTGATCAAACCCCTGAGCGACAGCTTTGCAGCCCCCCGTTCGCTGACTTCCCTGGGTATCGCGCTGATAACCCTGATGATGGGATTGGTCGCCCCCTGGCTGGGCCGGGCGCTGGACCGCCACTCAATCCGCGCCATTATGATGGGCGGCAGCGCCTTGGTTGGCCTGGGCTTACTGATCGCAGCCCAAGCCCAATCCATTGCAGTGTTCCTGATAGCCTACACCTTGCTGGTAGGGGCCGGGGCCGCCATGATGGGACCTATCGCGGCAGCAACCCTGGCCAACAACTGGTTTGAAAAGAAACGCGGCTTGGCAATGGGGATAGTCTCGATCCCTCTGTTGACGGCACTGATGCCGCTGGCGTTTAGCCAGGGGATGGAAGTGATGGGCTGGCGCCACTCCCTGACAAGTGTGGCTGCGCTGTTTTTTCTGGTGTTGCCTGTCATGATGCTGATTGTTGGACGACCGAAGGATGTAGGGCAAAGCCCCTATGGTGCCCAGTCACACCACCCTGATACCAGCGTGCCTGTAGATGTCACCCCTCGCTGGACCAGCGCTGCCTTACTGACAAATACACACTTTTGGACCCTTATCCTGTTTGCCGGACTCATTACCGCAGGCTCCATTGTTATCATCACTCATATCGTGCCCTTTGCCACTGATTACGGTATCACTGATACCCAGGCTTCTATTCTTTTGGCCTGTAACGGTGTCTGTTCCATGATCGGCGCCCTTGCCGTAGGCTGGATCGCAGACCGCTTCGGTGCCGATAAAGCCCTGGCACTCACAGCGGCGCTGCAGGCGGGTCTGTGGTGTGTGCTGCTATACCAGCCAACCTTTCCTGTGTTACTGCTGGCAATATTGGGCATCGGTTTCTCTGGGGGCGGGGCTGTTCCCGCCTTTAATAGCCTGTTGGCACACAGCTTTGGCGCCCTGTCTTTCGGTACTGCGTTGGGCCTCGCCTCCGTTATTTTATTGCCCCTCAATTTCGGCGCACCGGTAGTCGCAGGTATCCTGTTTGATAGCACCGGCGATTACAGCCTGGCCTTTGAAATTCATATCGCCATGTTTTCAGCAGCAGCGGTGTTCTTTTTCTTCCTCTGCCGGCGAGTGCAGTCTCAATGTTTAAGCCTCAAGCAACAGGAGGTAGCCCTGTGAACAGCAAAACGAACAACAGTGCGGCTATAGTGACGGGTGCCGCCTCGGGTATTGGCCTCGCCTGCGCCAAGGCGCTTGCTGCCAATGGACGCCCCGTCGCTATCTGGGATTTAAACGAAAGCGCTGCCCGCAAGAGCGCCGCCGAAGTGAGTGAGCAGTATGGTGTCAAAACCACTGCTATTCGCCTCGACATCGCTTATACCTCGGGATTTGCGCCAGCGGTTTACGCCACACAACAGGCACTGGGCCCCATCGGGGGCTTAGTGCATGCTGCCGGTATCTCTCACGAAGCCTCGGTGGAGAAGATTACCGAAGCGGATTGGGACCGGGTACAAAATATCAATTTGCGCAGCTATCCCTTTTTAGTCAAAGCGCTGCTGCCACAATTAAAGCAAGTGCCGGATTCAGCTATCGTCGGTATAGCCTCCATCAACGGCATGCTCGGCAACGGCCGAATTCCAGCCTACTCGGTTTCCAAAGCGGGCGTCATGGCCTTGACCCGCTCGTTGGCTGACAGTTTGGGGACAAAAGGCATTCGGATCAATGCCATCTGTCCCGGTTATATCCGTACGCCTATGTCTCAAGCAGCGTTTGATGAAAACCCGGGTATGGAAGACCACTTAAAAGCCCAGACATTCTTAAATCGCATTGGCACCCCTGAGGAAATTGCCTCCGTCGCCCGGTTTTTGCTTTCCTGCGAGAGCAGTTATATTACCGGACAGTCGATAGTGGTGGATGCAGGGGCAACATTGTCTCAACTCTAGCCTGTGAAGCCGCTGCATCCCTGATATCCAGAAGCGGCATTTTCAAAATAGAAATCAACAGGTATAGGGGCCGCATCGTCTGCACACCAGTATTCTACTCAGGTCGGTACCAGATCGGCGATGACCAGGCGCGCTCTTGTATAGACACCGGAGCTCCGTTAACCAACGGGAGATTATTATGGATGGCATCCCAGGTACTCCAATGACAACTGGGAATCTCCAACGCTCGAACATAGTAGAGTGCAGGGCTGTTTGGATTAAAGTCAGGATCCCGCCAGAAAACCGACAGATTGCTTACCCCTTCACTGCTGGACCATTCGCAGGTGTCAACATTCAGCGTAGTGACAGTGTCGGGACACCGGTGATTATTGGCTGAAGGTTGGCCGCTCGCGCAAGCAACGTCAAATACCTGCTCTTTGCTTATTCCGTCCTCACTCCAGGCTTTAACTATCTGCAATCTTTGTAGAGGAGCCGCGTGTGGATCCTGTAGTGCCCAAATCAGAAATTCCGGAGCATCACTCTGCTCAGCAGCCGCTAACTCCCCTCCCATGGGTACCCCGTACTGATACGCTTGAGTGGAGGCATCATGGCTCTTCAACAACCCTTTCGGCAGTGACCAACCGGAAAAAAAGCGTATGCTGATACGTGTTCCGGAAGTCGCGAAAGTTTCACGCCTCTGCAGTGCATCAAAGATACTTTCACGGGTATTTTCCTCTGCCCAAACCGCCGCTAAACCCGAAGCACTCCAGATTTTGGTAAATCCATCTTTTCTTCGGCGCTCCACTGATCCGTCAAGTAAACCCACTTTTCCAGTAAAGGCGCTTTCCTCTACGGCGACATTCCCATTATGGGAATCGGAAGAGCCAACAACACCAAACTTATAGGGATTAAAACCCTGACTTTGTTGCCGCTCCAACCCCGTCTTATAAGCATCACGCACATAGCTGCCTGTGGGCTGTATTTTTTGACTGCCAGGCTCGCTGCCAACCATATGCTCATAAATCGCAAAATCTGCCCAGGCATCATCGGGAGAAAGTCGTGGGTGCGTCTCCGAAGTACCCTTCACTTGACTGATTTCCACTATCGGCTCATTAAGATTCCGACGAGAAGCCCACTTCTCATCAATAGGTTGCCCCCAGGAATCAGTTGCGGAAAACATCAATCCATTGCTCATATTAGCATTGTGTGGAATCGACAATACCTCATACCCCTGCTGGCGGGCTTGCTCCATATAAGCCCACAGCGCTTCGGGTCTATTAGAATCCAACGAGCTGAAGGGGTGATCCGGCACCTGACCAAGCCCGCCCCTAAAGATAACGTTGCGGTGTATGGCATTCTGATCGGGAGCGCCACTCCATTCATAACCGACCAGGGTGGTAAATTCCCCAGGTTTATAATGCCGCTCAGCCGACGCAATAATATCTTGCCAAGCCGACCTGACAACCGTCTGATCTTGAAGCTCCGGAATCGCTTTTCCCGCGATAATGGACGCCGAGATCGTGCTAAAAGCTTTTCGCACTGTCGCTAAATCCTCGCCCAGCAAATCACGGGCGATCGGCAGTTTTGATAAAGGGTGCCCCGGATCATCAAGCTTTGCCACGACCCCCAGGTACTCTACATGATCGGTGACAGCAATAAAATCAAAAGGTGCCGGGGCTTTTATCTTTTGACCGCTTACATGTTCTATCACCTCGCCTTTCGCGTAACGGTAGGCATCATCCGGTGTCGCTCGCACATTAAAAATGTAGGCGTCTGAAGAGTAGCTTGTATGTACATGCAAATCCCCAAAATAGGCATGACGTCTAACCTGGGTACTATTTCCCTGAGAGCTTTCAGCTTCAGTTGGCGGCACAGTGGCCACCTCGGAATCGAGTCCCTCTGCACTGGTCGTCGAGCGCTCCAACTCCTGTGTGGTAGGGGTAGGTTTTTCCAAAACACTATCAGAGCAGCCCGTTATAGATAGCGCAACTGTTAACATTAAAATTATATAAGACAAACGCAAGATTTACCCTCTTGTTGAATTACAGCCGCTTCTGTTTCTATACCGAGATAATGGCCCGTACCTTTCTATTTAGTGACTAACTGGCTTAATTACTACCTGGCGTGATAGTGTAACGTCCATGAGCGCTCAGGTTGCCATACAAATCATTGCTGATCCTGCGCTCCACAAAGCACCATTGGTTATAGATTTTCTCAAAACGATCATGATAATCACCGGTAATAATAGGCTGCAAAGGAAAGCGCTCCGTTTGCTGGAACACTACGACTGTACTGCTGGCCACAGCCCGATCGGGGCCTTCCTCCTCCATGATCAAGTTGGCAATAATATGGCGGGTGCGCGGTTTGCCTTGGTATAACTGCAGAAAGTCACGAAACATTCCCGTGATCACCGCAGGCTCGCCATCGACGGGGTCAGCGATATTTTCAAAATAGACTTTCGCCCGCGAAAACAGCTGGCCCAAGCCCTCCAGGTCGCCGCTGTCCAGCAGCTTCGGGTAACGGTGAATCAGGTTTTGAATCTCGATATAGTCGATGGCATTTAGCATGATAAATAGACCTGGTGCTTGTGTTTGTTTTTTCTAGAGCTGTAACCCGGCAAGATGCCCACCGTGCATAGCCCCTTCGATATAACCCACCTCAGCACAGTCACCAACAGACTCAACCGAATAGCCCTGCTCGCGAATCTGGTCCGCCAAGGCGGTGTTGGCGACTGTGCCTGAGGTGACGATCACCTGATCGGCGCTGATGGTGCGCTCCTGATTGCGTTCATTCCGATAGGTCAATCTGTTTTCACCTATACGAACCAGGCGCGCATTGGGCAAAAAGTTTACCCCCAAATTTCGGCAGTCCGCCAAATTTCGCCAGCGACGCACTACCGGGGTCTCTTTACCAAATCGATCGCTCTCTTCAAGGATGGTGACTTCGCGGTCACGCTCGGCCAAATACTCGGCCAATTCCAGTGCGACCAGGCCACCACCCACCATCACCACTTTGCGTCCCAGAGGCAACCAGAGTTTACTTAACTGACGCATCAGGGCCGGCTTTCCAGTGATACCCGACAAGCGTCCTGCCGACAGCATCAACTGCTCCTTGACGGCGAACTTGCCTTTTAATCCCTCGGGGTTTTCACCGGTGAGCATATCGCGCATATCGTCACCGCTGAATACATGGGGCAAGTCGATACCCGGCACCTGTGGCATTACCCGCCCGGCGCCGACCGCAACCACCACCTTATCCGGCGCGTGAGCTTTGAGTGTCTCAAGCGTTGCTGTCACCCCCAAACGAATATCGATGGGTAATTGACGCACCTGGCGTTCCAGATATTTGACCAGTTTGCTATTGGGTGGGTATGAGACACCGGAGAAAAATACCGTGCCGCCCAAGCGCCTGGACTTTTCCAGTAACGTCACCTGGTGTCCGCGCAGCGCCGCTACGCGGGCAGCTTCCATCCCTCCGGGGCCACCGCCAATCACCAGTACTTTTTGCGGTTGATCCGTGACAATCAGCTGTCTTTCATTTTCAAAAGCGGTCGTGGCATTGACAGCACAGCGTACATGGCCGCGTTTAAAAATACTGCTAATACAGGTATAACAGAGGATACAGGGTCGAATATCCTCCATTCTCCCCTGGGCGATTTTGTTGGGTAGCTCCGGGTCCGCTAACAGTTTGCGCCCCATGGTCACAAAATCGATATGTCCTTGGGCGATTAACCGGTCTCCCACTTCCGGCTCAATACGGCCAGGCATAATCACCGGTACATCTACCCCTTTTTTTATCGCTGAGGCGTAAGGCAAAAAACCGGCCGGGGTATTGGTGGTGTGCCCCTCGGTATAGCAGGTGCCTTTGTGGTGATCCCCGTCCGCGCTGCAGTGCACCGCATTCGCCCCTGCCTCCACGGCCAGCTTGGCAGCCACCTGGGCATCTTCACTGGTGATCCCCCCTTCGGCAAACTGATTGGAGTCGATACGAAACCAGACGGGGAAGTCGGGGCCCACTTTTTTGCGCACGCCTGCAATCACTTCGACCAACAGCCGTGCCCTGTTTTCGATCGACCCGCCATACTGGTCGGTACGGGCGTTGACCTGAGGGCTTAAAAAGGTGGAGATCAGGTAACCGTGACCGGCGTGAATTTCTACGCCGTCAAAGCCGATGCGCTTGGCGCGATCCGCCGCCTCGGCATACAGATTGATAACCCAGTTGATATCGTCATTATCCGCCTCCTTGTAATGAAGCTTAAAGGTATCGACCAGACAAGGTTCGCTGATAATGGCCATCTCTTCATGGGTAAAGTAGGGCGACAGCTCATCACTCCCCCCTTCTGCCGGTGCGGATGGGCAAAGCAATGCCTCCCCCCGGCAGGAATCATTCTGCGCCATTAACCCGCCATGATGTAACTGCACCGCCGCTTTGCAGCCGTGGGCATGAACCCGCTCAACCAGCGTTTGCAACCCTGGAGCGTACTTATCATCGGAGATGGCAATATGGCGCCAGTTGGCTGAACCCGCGGGCCAACCGATACTCACCGACCCCATAATCACCATTGCTGCACCACCTGCGGCCCGCGCCTCGTAGTACGCTTGGGTTCGCGTCCCACAGTAACCGCCCTCTTCGGCGGTGTTAGAACCCATGGGGGTCATGATAATCCGGTTGCGCAACTGCAATGTGCCGATTTGCCCGGGGGCCATCAGGTGCTTGAGGGGTTTGGACATAATTCAGGTTTCCGAAAACAACTATAGCGTGGTTTATAGCGTGGTTTGACCACCATCAATGGATAGGGCCGCGCCATTGATAAAGCGCGCCTCTTCGGAGCCAACATAGGCCACCAATCCGGCAATTTCCTCCGGGGTGGAGAGCTCGACACCGGGGAGCGGCATCATACGAGAGACCAGTGCCTGATCCGCATCCTCAGGAAAGCTGTAGTTATCGTAAATGGGGGTTAAAACCCCCCCAGGGCAGATGGCATTGGCACGCACACCGCGGCTGCCAAACTCGGCGGCTACCGATTTGGTAAAGCCAATCACTCCCGCTTTTACCGCACAGTAGGCGGAATTATAAGGTTGCCCCTGCAACCCCGACGCCGAGGCCATATTGATCACACCGCCCCCACTCTCTACTAACAGGGGTATGGCGGCCTGGGTAATGACGAAGACACTGGTAAGGTTGATACTGACCATCAAGTCCCAGTTTTTTTGACTCATCACCTCAAGACGCCATGCCCCGGCGATGCCCGCGATATTGCAAAGAAGATCCAGGCGGCCGAAGTGCTCAGCGGTCTGCGCCACCATCGCCCGACAGGAGTCGTTGTCGGTGGCGTCGAAACGCACTGTCGTCACCTTGCTCTCCGGCAATTTGGCTTTTAAGGCTTCCAGCGCTTCCAGGTTGATGTCCGCCAACATCAGTTTGGCTCCCTCGCGCGCCAGCCGCTCGGCCGTGGCCTTACCAATACCGGAGGCCGCCCCGGTCACCAGGGCCACTTTGTTTTCAAATTGTTTACGCATACTCAATGTCTCTTTAAAGGTTTTAATCGATAATCGAATAACCACCGTCTGCCACCAGTGTGTGGCCGGTAATAAAGCTGGCGGCGGAGCTACACAGATAAAGTACAGCCCCGGCGATCTCTGCCGGCATACCCCAGCGCCCCATAGGTGTTTTGTCGCTAACCATCTGATTAACCCCGGTATCATTGACATAGGCGTCTGTCATGCGGGTAGCGATAGAACCTGCGGCAACGGCATTCACCCTCACCCCTTCGGTGCCCCAGAGCGCGGCATAGGTCTTCGTCATCTGCACAATACCGGCCTTGGCGGCGCCGTAACCCGGAAAGTAAGGGCTACCGAAATAGGACATCATCGAGGCGATATTAATGACGCTGGCACCGCCGGTAATTTGACTCTGTTTTAGCAGTGGCGCGCAGGCGGTAGTCAAGCGGTGAACTGCCGTCAGATTGACCGTCACCTCTTTTTCAAAATCCTCGGCGCCATAGGTGGCGCCAGCATTATTCACCAGAATATCAAGATGCCCCAGCGAATTGGCCAGGCGATCAATCTGATTCAATTCCGTCAGTTGCAAAGAGTAGTACTCGAAATCCTCCAGCGCTTCTCCATAATCTCCCGCCTTCGCGCGGGTTCCAGTAACAACTACTTCTGCGCCTGAAGCCGCAAAGGCTTTGGCAATGGCCAAGCCGATACCACTGGTGCCGCCGGTGATCAACACCCGGGCCGTTTCAAAATTAAATCGGATATCAGACCAGCCCGGATTTTCACACGTTTTTTTTAACTCAGGCATAACGCTCCCTCAATTCACGCTTCAACACTTTGCCCGCCGTATTTACCGGTAAACTGTCGACAAAGATGACTTTCTTGGGAATTTTATAGGGCGCCAACCGGCTTCTAAGGTGATCAGTCAATTCAATTTCACTAGCCGACTCGCCCGCCTTCAATACCACCACGGCACAGATCGCTTCTACCCACTTGGCATCATCGATACCGATAACCGCCACTTGCGAGACCGCCGGGTGTGTATAGATCGCCTCTTCCACCTCGCGACTGGACACCACTACCCCACCGGTATTGATAATGTCCTTCTTGCGATCGGCGATATAAAGAAAGCCTTCCTTATCCGCATAGGCCATATCTCCGGAGTGGAACCAGCCCCCTTCAAACGCTTCCGCCGTAGCTTCAGGCTTCTGCCAATAACCAGACAGCAGTTGTGGTGAACGGTGGACGATCTCCCCCACTTCACCCACAGGCACATCTTCCAGCTTTTCGTTGACAATGCGAGTCTGCACATTGATGACCGGCTTGCCCACCGAGGTTGGGCGTTGTTGATGCTGTTCGGGTGATAGTACAGTTGCGAGAGGGGCGATCTCTGTCTGACCATAACAGTTATAGAAACCCACATTGGGCAGCAGCTCTGCCATGCCCTTGAGGATCTCCTCCGGCATAATCGAGGCGCCGTAGTAAGCCTTTCGCAGTGAGCTAATCGCTTGTGCCTCCAACGGCTGATGTCGCAGCAAGCTGGTCCAGACTGTGGGCGGCGCAAAAAATGAGTTGAGCTGTTCCCGCTCTATCCATTCAATACAGCGACTTATCTCCGGCGCCTGCAGCAGAAAATTGCTGGCGCCCATCAGCAAACTAGGCATACTGAAGGTATGCATCTGGGCGCAGTGGTAGAGCGGTAGTGCCGCCAGCAGGCGATCCTCGGCCTTTAAGTCCAATGCGATAATGCAGCTGTAGTACTGATTTATCAGCGAGCGATGGCTGTGCATCACCCCTTTGGGAGAGGCCGTGGTGCCTGAGGTGTAGATAATCTGCGCCAGATCCGTATCGGCAATCACTGGCTGCGGCGCTGTTGGAGCATCTGTACTGCAGGCCCAGCTGAGGATATCAAGATCATCGCCACCGTGTTCATCACCGCCGTGTAGAGTGCCGAGGATTCCCGGACTGATATCCCGGGGCAGCGCTTCGACGACCTGCGCCAATTTTTCGTCGTGAAACAGCGCAACCGTCCCTGCGTTTTCGACGATATAGGCGAGTTCTGTCGTGGTCAGGGCGTAGTTGACTGGTACATGGACGATACCCAGGCGAGCACAGGCGAGCCAAAGTATCAGGTAGGCGTCAGAGTTCTGGGCAAAGGCGATCAACCGCTCCCCCTTTGTCAACCCGAGGCTGTGCAACTGGCCAGCAACCCGAGCGACAGACTCGTTAAGCGTGTTAAAGCTCCAACGTCGCTGATCAAAGGCCAACGCCAGTTTCTCGCCCTCGCGGCGGACAGTGCGCAGGAAGGCGCTATAGACGCTATTTTCAAAGATTGGCGTATGTTCGAGTGTCAAAGTCATCTCCACGGTTCAGCTCTACAGGCCCTATCATAGAATTGGATAAACCAGCGGGAATCACCTGATCGAATGAGATTTCCCGCGCCTATCGCCGCTATCCTTGGCAGCTGCTATGCTCGCCGATCAGAGTGAGTCGTGGAAGCGCGCTAAAATTGCGCCTATTTTCATTAATTATTTAAAAATCAACAGGTTAGGTGATAACCTGACAATATTGCAGTTTCACTTGGCGGCTCTTCTGCTATGATCGATGCCAATAGCGCTATAAACTCGACGCTATAGAGCTATACTATAAGGCTCCAAGGTTATAAAGCTTTAAGGCTATAAAGAGAGACAGGACCCCTGTTATGCCGGAACTCTCCATTACCATCGCCGAATACGATCAACTGGTTCAGCTGATCTACGACGGTATTCAAGAGCAGGCACCCTGGTCCTCGTTTTTACGGCGCTTTTCGGAGGTCACCAATTCCCACGACGCCTCACTGATTTTCAGCATCGCCAAGCCGGAGCCCGACTATTTTTTACTGACCAGCGACCCCAAGTTTAACCTGCGCTCTGACAGCACCACCAAGCACCTGCTCTCCATGAGTGAGATGCTGCACACGTTTCAACCCCAAGCGACCACCCTGAGTGAATCCCTGGACGTCGACAAGTTTTTCCGCAGCGAGCTCTATCAAACCTATCTTAAGCCGCTGGATATCAAATATATGATCGGGCAGGATATTATTTTTGAAGACTCGCTGCGCGTGAAATTCTCGGCCGAACGCACCAGCGATAAACCCGACTATGGCGACAGTGAAAAGGCGCTGTTTGAAATGTTAACGCCCCACTTTCGCCGCGCTATCCACCTGCGCGAGGAGCTACTGCAACATAGCCGCCTGCGGGAAATTACCAGCGCCACCCTGAGTAAAATTTCCATCGGCTGCATTATGCTGGATGCGGAAGGCCAGGTGATCTCTACCAACCATATGGCTGATAGTATTATCGCCGATGGCCGCGGACTGACAATCGTCAACCAGAGACTACGAGCCAAGGACAACAACCGCAATATCGAGTTAAAAAAGCTGATCACCGAGGCTCTAGAGGCCGCACTCGACAACGTGGAAACCCAGGCCGGCATTGGCTTTACCATCGAAGAGTACCCGGGCGAGCCCATGCTGGATATGGTTATCAAACCCATTACCAAAAGCGCCTATAACGGCACCAACCTGGACCCAACCGTAGCGATTTATATCAACGACTGCAAGCAGAGCAATATCGAGCTGAATATCGAAACACTGCGCAAACTCTACGGCATGACCCGCTGTGAAGCCCAGGTCAGTGTTCACCTGGCCGACGGCAAGAGCCAAGCGGAGGCGGCGGAATTGCTCAATGTCAGTATCAACACCGTGAAAACCCACCTGCGCGGTGTATACGAAAAACTGGGCGTGCGCAGCCAATCGCAAGTCGTCGCCATACTGAATCGCAGTAGTGCGCGGCTACTGTAAGAGATCTAACCCACAGCTCCGGTCGCACTTGGCCTGTTTCTCACTGACCGCTCCGTTTTTCACCCGTTTGTAGTAAGACACCTCTCCACTAGTTTGGCACTATCCCTTGTCACCAGAGGCTGTTAAACGCATCGCTTAACAGGAGTCCCTCGAAGATGACTATCAACCCAAAGACAGGACAATGGGAGGCCACCCGGCAATGACAGAAAAGAACACACGTGTAGTGCTGGTGACAGGGGCTAGTCGAGGCGCGGGCAAGGGTATCGCCCTCGCCTTTGGCAGCCAAGGGGATATTGTCTATGTCACCGGCCGCACGGTTAACGAAGGTGACGCGCTTTTGCCTGGCACTGTCTCCAGCACCGCCGATGAGATCACAGCCCGCGGCGGGCAAGGTATCGCAGCGATCTGTGACCACAGTGATGATCGTCAGGTCGAAGCATTGTTTCAGCGTATTATCGAGGAGCAGGGGCGTCTGGATATACTGGTCAATGTCGCCACTCATATTCACGATGATCTAGTCAAGCCAGGCGCCTTCTGGAAAAAGTCTATCGACCTGGCCAAAATCCTTGATGTGGGACTGCGCTCTGCCTATATCGCGAGCTACCACGCCGCCAGCATTATGGCCGAGCAGGGCCGCGGGCTCATCGTCAATACCGGCTCTTTTGGTGCCAGCTGCTATATGCACGGCCCCGCTTACGGTGCCCAAAAGATTGGTCTGGATAAAATGGCCTGGGATATGGCCCACGACCTACGCCCCTACGGTGTTGCCAGCGCCTCTATCTGGATGGGAGTGCTAAAGACCGAGCGCACTGAAGCGGTAATGGCGGCCGAGCCGGAAAAGTATGCGGATTTCTATCAACTGGCGGAGAACCCGGAATTTACCGGCCTTGTCATCAATGCCCTTTATCAGGATCCCAAACTGATGGAAAAATCAGGCCGCACCTTTGTCGGTGCCGAATTGGGGGCAGAGCTGGGCGTGACCGATATCGATGGTAAACAGCCCGTCTCCCACCGGGAGATGTTAGGCGGGCCCTTTATGTTTAGCAATGCGGTGGTGGAATAGTGCCAGTATTGTTTTGCCTATTGACGGCTATTTGGCCACACCACTGTCAGCTTTTTGGTAATTTAACAGCGCCGAGTTAATCCGCTTTACCCTCGCTTCTCCCAATTCGTCATTACGAATTGATAAAACCAAAAACAACTTGGCGATCAAGTTGTCATGGGTCTTAATCGTGCCAATGCCCTCTTCGCTGGCGAGATAGAGCATCACGTTGGGATCCGTCAGTGCCACATCTGTTCTGGCAGCAGCGAGCATAAATAGTAAACTCCGCTCCTGTGTGGCCTCCACAATATTACTTGATAAAAGCAGGGTGAAGGCGTGAATAAACTAGCGGTTGTGACAGGTGGTAGAACGGGTATTGGACGTGCAACTCTAAACCGTTTTCAACGCGAAGGATACCGTATCGTGAACATATCCCGGAAGCCTTCAGGTATAGGAGGTTGTGTGGATATCGTGGCGGATTTAACCACAGACAACTGGCGAGACGGGGTTAGGAGCCACCTGCTGCCACTGCTATCAGATGTACAGCAGATTACGCTGGTTCACAGTGCGGCCCTGCACAGTAATGACACGATTGCAGGGCTGGAAGCGGATCAGTTCCGGACCTTGTTGGAAATTAATCTGGTTGCGCCCGTTGTCCTCAATCAATTGCTGATACCCCATATGCCTCCAGGTTCCTCTATTATATATATTGAGGGTCGGCCGGGATTCTGACAATATTCGCCAAAATTGACCTAAGCCTATGATTTTAAAGGTGTTATCCACTACAGCACTTTGAGGCTAAAGCCCAAAGGCTCGACCTTCCTGCTCAAATCTAGCGTGTAGTCACCAAACCGGTTAATGTGCCCTGTTCGGTACGGGGATAAACCCGCGAGGATCTCCGGGGTTATGGCATCCCCATTGCCATTAAGTTTTCTCAGTACCCGCGTCATCTTCTCTGCGTTGTGTAAAATGACCATGTTGGCCACCAGGTGATTGTACTTAACGACCTTGCGTTGCTGATGGCGGAGATTTTCAGCAATGATCCCCTCACCACCAAAAAACAGCCACTTGGCAAAGCCGTTAAATTCTTCACTCTTATTAGTGGCCGCGTTGATCGTTTGGCGCAGTTCAATCTCGCTGATGTAGCGCAGTAGAAAGACGGTTCTCACCACTTTGCCCAGTTCCCGAAAGGCAACATACAGCTTGTTTTTCCGGCTATAAGTTCCTAACCGTCGCAAGATGGTTGAGGGGGCAATCTTCCCCAACTTAATCGACACCGCTACCCTCAGCATATCCATTAAGTGGGTTTCGATGACTTTGAAATCAATACCGCCGCTGAACAAGGCATCAATGTTCTGATACCGGTAACGCTTATCCGGGCGGTACAGGTTCAGGTCCTGGATGTTGCGGATGCGCGGCATCAGGTTAATACCCAGCAAATACGAGAGTCCAAAGACGGGGTAACTCTGCGCCTGGGTATCCCCGTGCAAGGTGTCTGGCTGTATATCCGACTGGTTGCTCATCAGGCCGTCGAGAATGTAGACTGCCTCGCAAACGCCACAGGGGATAAAATGACTGAACAATGCAATGTAGGTATCACTCACATGGTAGTAACCGATGCCGCCATAGCCGCCGTAGCGGATATGGTATTCCGACAGCAGATTTTGTTCATACAAGTCCCACTTGGTGCCATCGGCCGAGGCGTGTTTCCCTGATCCCCAGTAGGTCGGGAGATCAAATTTCTTGTAGGTATTGATCACCTTGGTGATGGCTCGGTCCAAACGCTCTTCGGAGGCATGTTTCAGATTTAACCAGGCCACTTGCCGCCGGCTGAAGTCCTTGATCGACCGTTCCGTTTGGGAGGGGCCCAAGTTACAGCCGTAGCAAAACAAGGTAGTGATAAACCGCTTATCCGCTTCGGTGATACGTCGATCATTGCCGGAGAGTGGGTAGAACTCCTTGTTTAGTCCCATCCACTTCTCCGTATCGGTCAATATATCGATAATACTGGTGGTGCGCAGTTCGCGTGTGATTTTTTCATCAAGGCGCTCGATGTCCTCGGTGGGGACTTGGCGTTTCTGTTTGCGGAGCACCAGCCGGCCATCGTTAATGCCAGCATGGGCGTTATCCGGAAATGACTGGTCGACCGCACGGGACATATCTGTCAACCAGGTTTTCAGGTGTTTTGTAAATGCCTTGGGGTCATTAATGGGCAGTTCAACCTGTTTGCCATAGTCATCCAATTCCTGGGCAAGAGTATCGTCATCCACCAATTGCTCGCGGTAGTCATCGAATTGATCGCTGTGCAGGATATGCAGATCAGCCCACGAAAGCTCCTCCTGAATATGCTTCAGAATCCACAACTCCAGGTACTTACGATGAAGAAAATTAAAGCCTTGTGTATGTTTTTCCTTGATCAGTACCAACTTGCGCCACTTCTCTGGCAGCCATTGCGGATCAAAATCGCGACCCAGTAGCGAGCGTAAGTAATCCGGTTTCAGGTATTCGTGTCGACTGGTATGCAGAGCTCTGATCAATGTCAGTAGCGTTTCAGTCGTCTTGTCATTGGAGGTACTCTGCAGATCCAGGATTGTGAGGCAATTAAACAGCAAAGCCCGCTTCTGGCGGTAGGGTTTCAGCATAAAGGGCAGATAGTTATTGCCCTCATAGGCGATGTGCTCATCACACTGGCCAATCAACTGCGCGGCCTCATCGCCGATGACCCTCGCCATCTCGGAAAAACGCTCAGAAGTCGAACCGTCCGTCTGGTAAGCGATAAGCACGTCTTTAAAACGGTGAATAAGGCTGTCGACCGTCTTCTGCTGCTCCAGAAGATAGGTTTGAAGCTGGATTTTGGCGCTGTTTTCAATTTTGCGCACGAGACGGATAAACAACTCTGCCACATCATCCAGTGCTTTACTGTGTTGGCTCCGGATTAATAGCACTGCCAAGGCGTAGCGCTTGTTGGGTTTCAGTGCCGCCATTTCTGTCACGTCAAGGGCTCGGGCTTCCAGGGTAAACTGCTTGAGCTTGACGATGGGCAGATCCAGTGCCGGCATGACATCGCCCAACGCCTGTAGCCACTGGACATGCTGTAAATAGCTTCTTACGGCCTTGTTGGTCGGCTTTTGAGGCTCCCGCTTCAGTATTTGCCAGGGGCTGTAGCTCTCGCGGCGACGGTTGGAGAGCAATTCGTCGATTTGCGCCCTGGCGTCATCGGTCAATTGGCTGGTGATCGAGTGATAGCAACGTTCGTTGACCTGGTTGCGCGCCTTTCTGGCCATGCGCTGTAACGTGCTGAACCCGGGGAGTTCGAAGCGATGGCGGATGAGTTCCTCCAGCATGACATTGATAATATCCTGGACCACCTCCTTGGTTTCTGCGGCAGACTCAGCGATGCCGTTCAGCCAGTCTCTGTTATTATCAGTGAATACCTGAACGCCGAGGTGGCGTCGAATGGACTTTTGGTGACGGGTTTTTGTGCCGGATTGGTCGTATTCTGCCAGTTGTTGCTTGCTGGGGACTTGCTGAAACCGACCTTCGGCAACAATGTGCTTGACGATCTCACGAGGTACCTGGTTTAGGGGTACAAAGTAACCCAGCCGCTGAAACAGTTTTAGATGCAGCAGGAAACCGAGGCGCGGTACCGGCTTGCCACCCGATCCGGCTAAAGTGAATTCTTCGTCTGTGGGCGTGTAAAACTCAAGGAGTTCTCTCTCGCTGACCTCAGCGTTCAGGCGAGGATAGGCCGTTTCGTGGGAACTGCTCATGGTGCTTTTTTATTGTTTAATGGTAATCGAGCGTCCTACTCCCAAACGCGGGCGCTGCCGGGGTCTTTAATTGTGGCGTCGAGCATGCACTGATGATCATTGGCAATCTGGTGCATTTGGTGGAGCAAGTCATCAAGTATGTCTTCGAGCTGCTCCGGGGTCTCGTGGAGAACGTTAATGCGGTAATGCGGTCGATCTACAGCGAGCGCCTCCATCCCGTGCGTTTTCAGGCAGACATTTTCGATCAACGTTCGCACCTTCTTTCGGGTCCGAACACGCTTGTGGAAACGCTCGATGGTTAATAATACCTCCAGCGTCGTACTGGTGGTGAGCGCCTCCTGGACGGGGCGGGCCGCCAGACTGCGCTCAATGCGACCTTGGGCAAACGGATCGGCAACATCGATATAACGCATGGCCGAGTGAACGTCTTTCCAGCCCACGTATTCCATCAGTGTTTTCACGTCCCACTGGTTGGCATTGGCCCAGGAAGCAAAGCCCCGCCGCAAGGAGTGGCTGCTGTAGGTTTCTGGCTGGGGGATGCCAGCACGGCGAAACAGGTTCCTGAGCAACGTAATGACACTGTCGGGATGTAAGGCGTTTTCGCCGACTTTTCCCCAGCGGCTGATGCTGCGGAACACGGGACCTTCCTCCAAGCCGGCATTGCCTACCCAATCCTGGTAGGCTGCCACGGGGCACAAGCGGCTCAAGGCCGGGGCCTTGAAGTGGCGCCCCTGATTGTGCCGATCGGCCTCGCTGCGCGGTAGGAAAATCTCCAAACCCTCGCCGGGTGTTACCTGGATGTGCTCGATACGCAGTCGGCTCAATTCATCGCTGCGAAAACCCCGCCAGAAGCCCAGCAGAACAAGCGCCTTGTTGCGCGACTGGGTGAGTAAGGCGGTACGGTCGTTGGACGTCAGTGCTTGTCGCTGTTGCGCCTCGATCCAGTGCACCAACGATTCCAATTGTGTCAGCTGCAAGGGGCGAGCGCGTCTTTCGGTCGCGGGGTGCAGTTCGGCAATGCCTTTGAGGACCTTTTTGACGACCGGGGCCTTGGTCGGGTCCGGAAAGCCTTGTTCTGTGTGCCACTGCGCCAGCGCGGCGAGCCGCTGGCGCAGGGTGTTCAGTGCGAGTGTTTCGGCGTGATCGGCCAGGTAACGGGCAATGCTGTCGGCCGTCGCGGGCAGAAAGCCACCCCACGCCACCTCGTAGTGTTCTATCGCCGACCGGTAACTGCGTCGGGTATTGTCCCGCGTTGCGGCCTGAAGGTATCGATCAACGGATGGCATTTAGGCGGCGTGGTGCAGCAGTTCGTCGGCGGAGCGAATGCCTTCACGCACCTGGCAGACTTTAAACAGGCGAAACAGGTTTTTGGCGGTGGCGTTGCCTTTCGGGCTGACCATGCGGCGCACGCCGGCTTCTTTCATCTGTAACTCGTGGGCGACCTCCTCAAAGGCCTGGGTGCCGTTAAGGTAATCGCGGAGCATCGCGTTGCCCACGGCAATGTCGCCCTCCAGGTAGGACTCCAGGGCTTCCAGCAGCAGGCCTTTGCGGTATTCCGGATCCTTGCACAATTCCATCACGGTTTCTTTGAATTCGCGTGTCAGAGCCATTGTCACTTACCTCGCTTAACGGTGCCGTTTACGCCGCCGGCTTTTCCCCGGGGGCTTTGGAGCCATGGCGGTCGAGGTCGTCTGGGGAGCTACCTTGCGTTTGCGTGCCCGGTAATCCGCCAGGTACCCCTTGGCCAGGTTAATCGCTTTCTGCTGATCCGATTTGGCGCTGCCGGCAAACAAGATGATCAGCTCATCACCTTCGGTGATGTAATACACCCGGTAACCGGGACCGTAATCAATGCGGCGTTCCTGCAGGCCTTCGCCGTCGGCAATGGCCTTGTGATCGCCAAAGTTTCCGGCCTCCATCTGGGTCACCGCTTTGGTCACCGCTTTGGTCACCGCTTTGGTCACCTTGGCCTGGGCCCGGGCATCGCCAAGACCGGTCAGCCAATTCTTGAAGGGCACCTTGCCGTCTACGGTTTCGTACTGTTGTGCCGATCGCTCGACAACGGGCAGCGCCATAATCAAGAACTCCATTCTGTACCGCAAATAATAACATATACGTTATTAGCTGCAAGTTGCGCCCGCCGAATGCTGTGTGTAGCCCCTAAGCGGGTACAGCGGGATTTAACCTTGAACAGGTCATTCTGTACTGTTTAGCGGCCTTTGGAGGCGAAAAATCCGCCTAACAGCGGATAATTTATGATTATCAGATCTTAATATAAATATTTACACTACTTCCAAAGGCAGCTATATTACCATGTATATACATGGTATGTAATACAGTATGAAATAATCGGAGGCGACCATGGCCCGCGGTGGCATCAATAAAGCACTGGTCAAACAGGCACGGGAGGCCCTGCTGGCAAGGGGGGAAAACCCATCCATTGATACGGTGCGGATCGAACTGGGTAATAATATAGATAGCGGCAATTAATATAATATTTTTACTTGAAAGGCCTTGCTTAGGGCTTTTAGGGGGCTAGAATAGTCATAATATAGATAGCAGTTAGTATAATATATGTCGCCATGATCACCCC
>Ga0213841_1000340_pt1 | contig 63227 bp, 54 predicted proteins | sample SWPATP23_FD_160125 | JGI IMG/M metagenome (GOLD analysis project Ga0213841, IMG submission 160125) | Coastal seawater microbial communities from Marineland, Florida, United States - SWPA TP2 #3 | ecosystem: Environmental > Aquatic > Marine > Coastal | place: USA: Florida | collected 2016-08-14
TAAATAACCCTTCCATTTTGTCGCGCGCTATTTTAGGAGGGTCGACCTCCAATTGGCGCGCTTTTATTGTCTTGTTTGCCCTAGTTTATCTCGGGACGTTCCCTCTAGAAAAGCCTGGGACGTAACAACCACGGTAAAGTCATTTACTTATTGTCCAAATCGCTCAGGCTCTGCGGGCTTATTGCCTAGAAGCTCGTCAATTTTCGTCATCATCGACTCGTCAACTTGAGACAAAACCTCCAATGACAGAAGATTGTCCTGCAATTGGGATAATTGAGAAGCTCCGAGGATAACACTGGAAATATTGGGATTTTTCACACACCAGAGCAACGCCAGATGCGTTAAACTTAAACCAGATTCCTCAGCCAGGATTTTCAGGTTAGCAATGCTCTCAAGCTTGTCCCCAACCTTTAGTTCTTCCCTCAACCAGCCATAGTCCGACAGTGCTAAACGGCTATTGCCGGGGATGCCGTTCAAATATTTTCCCGTTAACAAGCCGGACGCCAAAGGCGAATAGGAAGTGATGCCCAGCCCATAATCCTGATACAAAGAGCGGTATTCCGCCTCAACGCGCTCCCTCACGAACATATTGTACTGCGGTTGCTCCATAACCGGCGGCGTCAAATGATGTGCATGGGCGACAGCGTGGGCTTGGGTAATTTGGGCCGCACTCCATTCCGATGTACCCCAGTAGAGTACTTTCCCTTGTACGACAAGGTTGTGCATCGCACGTACTGTCTCTTCAATGGGGGTATCAACATCGGGGCGATGGCAGTAAAACAGATCCAAATAGTCAACCTTTAACCGCCGCAACGCGGCATCACAAGCCTCCCTGATATGCTTGGCACCAAGCCCCATCTGGGTCGGTTTATCACCCCCCCAAAAGACTTTGCTAGAGATCACATAGGTATCACGTGATAGACCCAGAGCGGCAATCGCCTCCCCCATGATCTTTTCTGATTGACCCGCTTCATACCCCTCTGCGTTGTCAAAAAAATTAATTCCTTTGTCGTAGGCTGATTTTAGCAACTCCTTGGCGTCAGACCGATGGACCTGTTTTCCAAACGTGACCCACGAACCCAGGCCAAACACTGACAATTTTATGCCAGCGCTTCCCAATTTTCTGTAAATCATTTAACACCTTAATCAATCTTGGCCGATAGTGGCCGGGCGACTTTATCCCACCACGACGTCATTGGATAAGAGGTACTCCGCATCCGATGTGCACGTCAGATTATGTTGAGTTTCTTCTATATATTCCCGTAATTTCTCATCAGCCTGCTCCCCAAACAAAATCTCACAGGCTTCTTTCAACCCGGGCGAATGGATCAATGTATCATGCCGCACCACCAGTGAGATTTTGGAGCGCCGACGCAGGAAATCCTCCAACTTGACAATCATTTCCCGTCTTGCTGCCAATTCGATTTCGGCGCGCAGGTATTCGGCATTCTCAATCAGCAGCTTTCCGCGTTCTGGATTTTCCCGGATGGCTTCCAACAGCTCCAACGCATTTGCGCCGTAACGCCGCCACAGACGCTGGATTAAAGGTTCCGAGGAGGTGGGGCTGGTCATCGCATCCAGTTTCATCAATTTTGCTCGGTGAAGGAATTCCTGCTTGATCTCGCCACCGGGTTCGCCGTACCACTTAGCATCGGCATGGGGCAACGCAATACCGAACGCCTCAACCAGCTCCGCTACTTCATTGCCCACATTAATGCAGTCCGTCAGCTTGCCACCAAAAATACTTAAGTGGTGATCTTCCCGGTTCACATCAATCGCGTGTTTGCGCGACAGCTTGACCCAGTTGGCAATGCCGTCTCCGCCCTTTTGAGCCAGGGGACGCACACCACAGCGCTCGGCAATGATATCGCTTTTGGTAAGGGGGGTTTCCAGCTTCAACAGCGCATTCACATTTTCCAGCACAAAATCCCGGTCCTGATCGGTCACCGAGGTTACCGGGCTATCGACCTGGGTATCGGTGGTACCGATACAGGTTTTTGGCCCCATCGGAATCACAAAAAACAGGCGCCCATCGCTGGCAAAAAAGGTCAACACTCGCTTGCTGTCAGTAATGCGGTCGACTATCAGGTGAATGCCTTTGGAAAACAAGTGCCGGTGTTCAGTCTGCTGTCCGGTCTGCTGATTGTGGCTATCCACATAGGGGCCACAGGCGTTGATCAACACCTTGGATTTAATCACAAACTGCTCACCGGTGAGATTGTCCCGCACCCGGGTGTGCCAGACCCCCTGCTTGCGTATCGCCCCCAAGGATTCCACGTAATTGGCGGCAATACAGCCATAATCCATACTGGCGCGAATAAAATTGAAGACAAAGCGGGCATCATTGTCATACAGGTAACAGTCAGAGTACTCGAAGCCGCCCTGGGCATTGGCGGTCTCGATCACCGGTTCCAGCTGTTGCAGTTGTTTTACGCGGCGGTAGGCGGGTGCCCGGGTTACAAAACGCCCTAATATCCAGTACAGAATGGTTCCTAAAAATACCAGCGGCGCCGGGAAGCGAAAGCCCTTGGCGATGGTGGTCAAGAAGCGTATCTCTTTGACCGTAGAGGGGTAACTTTGCATCAAGTGGTTGCGGCTTTTGCACAACTTGTTGACCAACAGATACTCGTGACCCTCCAGGTATTTGATGCCTCCCCAAGCCAGATTGGATGACTGTGAACTGGTTTCGGCGGCGAAGTCCCCCCGGTCTATCAATGCCACTTTGGCCCCTTTGGCAGCCAACGAGGCTGCGGATACGGCGCCATTGATACCGCCCCCCAAAATCAGTACATCCTGGGTGTCACGGCTTAGTTTGTTGATATTGCTCTGTCTGAGTTTCATTCACTGCTCACTTGTTTACAACACGTCCGACGGCATCGCGCCATCCCGCCAACAGTTTGGTCCGCACCTTAGGTTCCATGGTTGCGGTAAACTCCGATTCACACTGCCAGCTGTCAGCCAGCTGGGTAAAGTTGTCGAACACACCCGCCTTGATGCCACTCAGGTAGGCCGCACCCAGCGCCGTGGTTTCTTTAATGGCGGGTCGCTGCAGCTTCATATCCATCACATCGGCCAGAAACTGTAGCAACCAGTCATTGGCAACCATGCCCCCGTCAACCCGGAGCGAGGCAGGCGTGATACCCTCAGCGGCCATCACGCTGAAAAGATCAAAGGTCTGGTAGCACACGGACTCCAGTGCCGCCCGCACCAGCTCCGCCGGCCCGGTTGAACGGGTTAAGCCGAACAGGGCGCCCCGTGCCTCCGGTTCCCACCAGGGGGCACCGAGGCCGGTAAATGCCGGGACCAGGTAGACGCCCTGGTTATCCACCAGGGAATCAGCAATGGCGTGGCTGTCGCCGGCACTGTCGATAATACCCAGGCCGTCACGCAACCATTGGATAGCAGCGCCGGCCACAAAAATGGAGCCTTCAAGCGCGTAGGTCCGCTCGCCATCCAGTTGGTAGGCAACCGTGGTTAACAACCGGTTCTTCGACACCAACGCCTGTTGCCCGGTATTCATCAATACAAAACAACCGGTACCATAGGTGCTCTTGATGTCACCAGCCTGGAAACAGCACTGGCCAATACTCGCGGCCTGCTGGTCGCCGGCAACACCGAAGATGGGAAGGCTACGGCCAAACAGCTCCGGCGCGGTAACGCCAAAATTGTCAGCGGAATTCAACACCTTGGGCAGAACCGCGCCGGGGACATTAAAGAGCTTTAACAGATTCTCATCCCAATCGCCGCGGTGAATATTGTAGAGGCTTGTCCGACTGGCATTAGTGGCATCGGTGGCGTGTACTTTGCCCCCGGTCAACCGATGGATTAAAAAGCTGTCGACAGTACCAAACGCCAGGGCGCCGGCTAGCGCTTTTTGCCGCGCACCGTCAACGTGATCGAGAATCCACGCCACTTTCGAGGCGGAAAAATAGGGGTCGATCAATAACCCCGTACTGCTCTGCAGCTCCGTTTCAATATTATCGCTCTGCAGTTGTGCACAGAGTTCAGCTGTGCGGCGGTCTTGCCAGACAATGGCATTGTACACGGCTTTTCCACTGTCCCGCTCCCACACCACCGAGGTTTCGCGCTGGTTAGTGATGCCCAGCGATACCACCTGGTACCCCTTGGCCTCTGCCTCCGCAAAGGCCTGGCGAGCCACGGCCAAGGAACTGTTCCAGATCTGTTCCGGGTCATGCTCAACCCATCCCTGGTGCGGATAAATCTGAGGAAATTCCTGTTGGGCGATAGCAACAATATTCGCTCGCTGATCAAAAACAATGGCTCGACTGCTGGTGGTGCCCTGATCGATAGCGAGTACACATGGCTGTTTCGGCATTCGAGTTAGCCCCCGTATAGTTAGTAAACGGTTTCCCAATCATTTGACGTGCGTCAGTTGATGTTCTGACGTCGAGCGACAGCGGAATAGACCGAATTCCAACACTGCACGAGCACCAAATACAAAACGGTTAATCAGCAGTGCCGCCCCCACGCACGTTATCAAAGTAATAAACATCAGATGGATATAGTGGGTGGGCGTCCAGAGAAAGGTAAAGATGGCGTATTCCAGTACACCCAAGACCACAGCGGCTATAGCCGCACGGGCATCGACCTGTTTGAACAATAAGCCCACAATGAAGGCCGACAGAATTGGCATACTCAGCAAGCCATTCAGCTGCTGCAACAGATTGATAATGCTGACCGCGCCGCTGTAGACAGGCACCAGCAACAGGGCCACGGCCACAAACACCATGGTGATGATGGCATTGAGGCGGGGAACATTGGGTGCCTTGCCAAAATATTTCTCGTGGATGTCGCACACATACAGCGTCGTGGAGGAGTTCAACACACTGTTAAAACTGGTCAGTACAGCGGCGGCGATGGCTGCCGCAAAAGCGCCCGACAACCACATCGGCAACACATCGCCCACTATACGCCCGTATGCAGCATCACCGATATCGCCGTACAACTTGTAGGACACAATACCCGGAATCACAATCATCGGAGGCACAATCATCAAACGAACGATCGCCGCCACATAGACCCCTTTCTGTCCCTCCCGGAGGCTGGGCGACGCCATGGCCCGCTGGGTAATGGTCTGGTTGGTGCTCCAGTAATAAGTCTGAATAAAAATCATGCCGGTAAACAGCGTGGTCCAGGGAATTGGCGAATCCTTGTCGCCGATCAAGGTCAGGCGTTCCGCCGGAATGCCCGAAAAATCAAAGTTGATGCTACTTAAGCCAAGGTATACGACCAACAGGCCCAGCCCCAGCAATAAAATGCCGCTGTAGGTGTCGGAAACCGCGACGGCCCGCAAGCCCCCCAGTACCGCATAGGCCGCCCCCACCAGGGCAAAGGCCACCGCCAGCACCATAATGGGTAGATCGACATTAAACATGGTTTGCATAAACAGCGAACCACCGTACAGCATCACCGGCAGGTAAATAAAGATATTACCCAGCAAGAACAGGATACTCACCAGGGTACGAATACGGTAGTCGTTGTAGCGTTTTTCCAGCAACTCGGTGGTGGTTGTACACCGGTAGCGGTAATAGACAGGTAAGAAAACCTTAGCGAGGACGATCAGTCCGGCAACAGCAGCAAACTCCCACCACACCAACAAGGCCATCTGGTTGCCATTCATCCCAACCAGTTGATCAGTACTGAGGTTGGTGAGGGTGATGGAGCCGGCCACAAAGATCCAGGACAAACCGCCACCGGCCAGGAAGACCTCCTTGTTTTCGCCAGTAACAGAATGGTCTTCGGATTTTTTAGCGGCATGGCACTTCAAAAACGTTGCCACCCCGATCAGAGCAGATATCAGAATAAACACCGCAATCTGGATGGACTGCATTTCCATAGGTTTTACCCCATTTGGAGGTTAATCGCTGCAGTGACTCAGCGAAAAAAGGGGAGCGGTATTCACAGAGTACCGCTCCCAAGGTTGCCAGATAACAATACTTACACTGTAGCTTAGAAAGAACCGCGCAAGCCAATATTAAAGCGGCGCCCTCTCTCTTCGTAGTAACGAATCAGGTTGGGCATGCCGTCAAAGTGGACAAACTCGGTTTCATCCAACAGGTTCACGCCTTCGAAATAGACCGTCAGAGTGTCATTGAAGGTATAACTGGTGGTGAAGTCCAGTTGGTTGTAATCGTCAACCCGCTCAGACAAGCCTTGTTTACCATTGGTGGTGCGGATATAGTCGCCGCGGTTATTAAAGGAGAGGCGTGCACTGAAGTTGTCGTTCTCGTAAAACCCAGACAGGTTGTAGGAGCTTTCCGAGACATTTTCCAGTGAGGAAGACTCACCTTCTTGTTCCGCATCACTGTCCACGAAGGTATAGTTAGCCTGGAAACCAAACCCATTTTCAAAATAGTGGGTGTAGGCCAGTTCAATACCAGTCACTTCCGCATTCTCACCGTTAACCGGCTTGGTCACTTCGAACGTGCGATCAAAGACAAACTCCGGGCCTACCTGGTTGGCAATAAAACCCTTGATATCCTTGTAGAACAGCGCCACGGCCGCGTTGTTGTTTTCCCCATACCATTCCAGGGAGAGGTCAACGTTGTTGGAACGGGTGGGCTCAAGTTCCGGGTTGCCTGCGGTGATCGCCTCTGTGCCAACGTTGGTACCGGTCACATCACGTGCAGTTGACAAGTCCGTCAACGTCGGGCGAGTGATAGTCTTGGAAAACGCCGTCCTAAACAAGAGACCTTCATCCAGCTCCAACGTCATGTTCATAGACGGCAGGACATCAGTGTAGCTGTTGTCGATATTGCGCGCTGTATCGTTGGAGAAAGTAAACACCTGGTTGCCCGCACCCACATCGGTTATCGAGGTGATCTCATTGGAGTGACCGTGTGATTCCAGTTTAGTGTGTGCAATGCGCAAGCCAACATTACCGGTCCAGTGCATATCACCCAGATCGCCAGACAGGTTCAACTGTCCATAGATACCCATCACTTTTTCGGTAATATCGGTGGAACCGGTAAGGTTCAACACGGGGGCCAAGATATCACTGCCGTCGCTCAGCGCAGGGTTAGTGGTAAAATCGTGAATCGCGCCAGTCGGGTTGCCCTCGGCATCCAGCACGGGATCGCCCTGGTTAACACTGGCGTAGATCTCGCGAAGCGCATCGGTTGAGAAGGTCAGGAAATCGCGCGGTACCTGTTTTCCGGTACCGTCCAACAGGTTGCCAACCGGCATAGACTGTACAAAAGCACTGTCAAACAACGTGGGATTGAGACCACGTACAGAGAACCCGTAACCGCAGAAGTAGTTACACCAGTTGTCGCGGTTATCCCTCAGCTCATTGGTTTTATTGCGATCCGTATAATCGCCACCAAACTGGAAGGACGTGTCGTTATCGAACACCCATTCACCGTCAAAATGGAAGGTCAGTACTTCATCTTCCACAGTGTTATTGGATTCACGGGTAAAGTGGGCGCCCAACAACCGGGGATCGGCATTGGCAATCGGCACCACCGCCGGACCCACGCCTGAGGCAGTGACAGGATCGTAGTTAGGGACAAAAACGTTCCAATTGGGGACTTCGCCGCCGCCGTAGCGGTACTCAGCCCGGGAACCGGGAATACCTGCCACGTAGAAAGAACCACTACCGCTGTCAGAACCGATATTGTCCCGCATGGCTTCCGCTTTGGAGTAGGAGAGATCGCCTTTTAATTGCAGGCTCTCGTTCACCTGCCAATCCAGGTTCCAGCCAATCTGAAAGGTTTCTGAGTCCGCAGACTGCTCACGGGCCAGGAATTCCGCTGTGTAATCCGCATCAAACGCCGTGATCACACCATTGCCATCCACATCGATATTACTCAAGGTTGCACAGCCGGGATCACAGGTATAGTTGGTTTGCACAACGCCAACTCCCGGGCTTTCCAGCTCCGTATAGAGTACGTCAAACACCATATCGATTTGGTCATTGGGCTGGAACTGGATCGCCACGGTACCACTCAGGCGTTCACGCTCCTCTTCGGTTGAGGTGAAGGCGAGTGAGGTCCAGCGTGCATCTTTAAATGCCAGAGACTGACCGGGATTGGCGATAGGATCGTAACGCGTGCCATCGGTCGCCACATCCATGGAAAAAGTATCAATGCTTTCTGCGCTGTCCACCCGGAAATCACGTCGCTGGTAAGCCACTGAGGCGATCACACCAATAGTATCATCCGCAAAGGCATTACTGACCACTCCAGAGAAGCGTTCGCCGTGATCCTCGATTAAGTCATCGTAACTGCCACCTACGGACCATGCGCCGTGAAACTCCGGCTTATCCAATGGCTTGGCAGTAATAATATTCACAAGACCACCAATACTTCCGTCGCCCAAAGATGCCTGTGCGGTTTTATAAACATCCGCGCGGGATACCAGCTCGGACGCCACATTGTCGAAGCTGAATTCACGTCCCGGGTTTTCTGTGGCCAGCAGACGGCCATTGTAGGTAACGGCGTTAAACTCTTCGCCCAAACCACGGATAGTCACAAAGCGACCTTCACCGCCCCGACTGCGGGCAATCGCCAAACCGGGAACACGCTGCAGGGACTCCGCGATATTGGTATCCGGGAACTTGCCCAGATCTTCAGAGGTAATGGCATCCATCACGCCCGCGGCGTCTTCCTTGATGCTGGCTGCATTTTTTAAACTGCCTCTTATTCCAAGAACTTCAACTTCCTCAAGTTCCGCCATCATCTCAGCTTCGTTTTTACTGCTCAGTTCCGCTTGTGCCTGGGCATCCAAGGGAAGAAGATAACCTCCCATGGGCAGAAGCACGCCACCCAGGGAAAGGACTTTGATGTGCTGCTGTAGTTTGTGCGCTCTCTTTCTCATGCTTTTGTCTCACCACTTTTGCGTTGGTTTTGAAGCCTGGAACTCTTGATTGGGGCTTTTATCTCGGAGTTCTTAATCGATTAAGAACCCTGAACTAATCTTTGCTGAATTGATGGCCGATAACAAGATGTGGAATGACTTAATTTTTTCTTAATTTCGTTTTAATAATTGAAAGAAATTAAGCAAATATCATTTAAAAACTCAGGGAAATAAATACGTTTGAGGACAGTTGCAACCCTCAAGGGCAGCTCTCTCGAATCATCAATTCCGTCGCCAAAACCAGGCTTTTTTCCTCGCGCATACCGAGAAATATTTCCGCCGCAATGGTGCCTTTGTCTTTGCTTTGCTGATGCACGGTAGTCAGTGTCGGGTGCTGAGTATGGGCTTCGGGAATATCGTCAAAACCAGTAATTTTGACATCTTCCGGTACCCGCAATCCCACATGACGCGCCGCTTGCAGGGCTGCCAACGCAATCCGGTCACTCATACAGAGTAAGAGTTCCGGGCGCACTGCATCGGTCAGGGCCGCTTTTGCCGCTTGGTAACCCAGCTTGTGGGTATTGTCGGGAATTTGCCAGATCTTCTCGGGAGCGATCGGTTTTTTAAATGCTTTGGCCGCATCCTGAAACCCTCGCAAGCGCTGAATCGTTATAGTCGACTCATCAAACAAGGCACCTTCTTCAACAAGGCATACCCGGTTCTGGTCATTGATGCGCAAACCCAGTACGGCGGCGGTTCCTTTTTCAGAAAGGCTGGCGAAGGCATGCTCTGCACAGGCCCGCGCGCCGTCATAATTATCTATGTTGACGGAGACATAACCGTCGATTTCAAAGTCCACCGTGATAAGGGATTTATGCTGTCCAATCAACTGCGCCAGCTTTTTCGGTTGCGGTGGTCCGTACACAATAAAACCGTCGACAAAAGATTCATAGCCACTGGCCAGGGCAATATTGTCCCGCGAGGGCATGACCAACAGGTTGTATTCGCGCTCTTCAAACACTTCGGCCAAACCTTGTAAAAACTGGTGGGCCACCGGATCGGAAAAGCTGTAGCTGAGATAGTTGGACAGCATCACGCCGATGATGCCGGTCTTGCCGGTCCGCAGGCTGCGCGCCGCCGCATTGGGACCCGCGTAGCCGATCTGTCGGCACTGCTCGAGGATATGTTCCCGCAGCTCGCGGGAGAGCTGGCTGGGCCGATTAAAGGCATTGGATACCGTGGCGTTGGAAACACCCAGCTCTGCAGCCACATCTTTCAGGGTTAATCTACCGGCGGTTTTAGCCACGTTATCCAGACCTTTCGGGTTACATGTTACGCTTACTATTATACGGCAATTTCCGCAAACAGCGCCTGGTACGGCCCCAGCACAATGTGCTCACCGTCAATGGAACCGTTAAAACCATGCCCTTGCAGCACCTCTTTAATCCCAACAGTCAACGGGCTGCGTAGTGTCTTGCCCGTCATATTCAGTGCCACCAGAAGCTTCTGCTCGGGGCAGCGGCGTATCCAGCAGAGCATCTGTTCATCACTGTCCAGCAACTCGATGTCGCCATGCACCAGCGCTGGTTGCTCCTTGCGCCAGGTGACCAACTGCCTTACCGCCTGCAAGGTGCTCTGCGGTTGAGTCTCCTGTTCTGCAACAGAGAGTGGCAAGTGGTGTGTATCCACGGGTAGCCAGGGTATTGCTGCCGAAAAACCGGCCTGTTCGCCATCCGTCCAAGGCATGGGTGTACGGCAACCGTCCCGCCCTTTGTACTTTGGCCAGAACGGCAACCCATAAGGGTCTTGAATCGCCTCGTAGGGCACATCCGCTTCCGGTAGCCCCAGTTCGTCACCCTGATAAAGGCAGACACTGCCCCGCAAGGCGAGCAGCATGGCCACGGCGATCTTTGGGAAGGCATCGCCCTCTTCCGCTCCCCAACGGCTGGCGTAGCGCATCACATCGTGGTTGGAGATGGCCCAGCAGGGCCAACCATCCTCAATCTTGTTTTCGAGGGTGCGGATCACGCCGCGAATATAATCGGCACTGCAATGTTCCTTGAGCAGGTCAAAGGTGTAGGCCATATTGAGCTTGTCATTGCCCGAGGTGTACTGGGCCATAATCGTCAACGGATCATCCGCACTGATCTCCCCGATCGTGGCTGTTTGGGGATACTCATCAAGAACACACCGCAGGTCTCGCAGAAATTCCAGATTCTCCGCTTGGCAGATATCATAACGATGCCGCTGCAAGCTGTAAGGGTTGTCTGAAGACACCGCCAGGGTTTTTGCTTCAGACGCCGGTACCGGCGGATTATCCTCCAGCCCGGCACTGTGGTAATAAAAGTTCACCACGTCGAGCCGGAAACCATCAACCCCCATATCCAGCCAGAAACGGGCGTTGTCCAGTTGAGCCTGCCGCACCTCCGGGTTGTGAAAATTCAAGTCTGGTTGGCTTTCCAGGAAATTGTGCAGGTAGTACTGCTCACGTCGGGAATCCCAGGTCCAGGCTTTGCCCCCAAACAACGACAACCAGTTATTGGGCGGAGAGCCGTCGGCTTTGGGGTCTGCCCACACATACCAGTCGGCCTTGGAGTTGTCCCGGCTCTGCCGGCTCTCGGTAAACCAGCTGTGCTGATCCGAGGTGTGGCTGTAGACCTGGTCGATTATCACTTTCAAACCCAGCTCGTGGGCCCGTGCTAACAACTGCTTAAAATCGTCCAGCGTGCCAAACGTTGGATCGATATCGCGGTAATCAGAGATATCGTAACCAAAGTCTTTCATGGGCGAGGTAAAAAACGGCGAAATCCAGATGGCGTCGACACCCAGGCTGGCAATGTAACCGAGTTTCGATGTGATGCCCACCAAATCTCCCATGCCGTCCTGATTAGCATCACAATAGCTGCGCGGATAAATTTGATAGATTGTTGCTCCTTTCCACCACGGGTTATTGTCGCAGCTTTTTATATCCACTGTTTATACCTCAAGTTTTAAAATGACTCGCAACGGCACTGACTGCCACCAACGCTTAATGCATTAAGATACTCAATCCCAATTTGCTCAGGCAAGCGAATATCTTCTTAATTTCGACTTAATTTTTTACAAAAAAAACTGCCACAAACTGCGGCCTGTTTGTTATACGCGCACAGCCACTGGCCGTTGAATCGCAACAGAACGCTCAATGGCTTCCACCACCGCTATGGCCTGCGTGGCCGTTGCTGCACTGGCCCCCGGTGTTCGCCCCCGTTTGACGGCGTCAATAAAGTCCACAATATCCAGGGCGACATGAGCTTCATCAATAGCGTCACTGGCTTCCCCCAATCCCGCACCAAATGTCAGGTGCAACGGCTCACGGCGATCGTTTTTCTGTAACAACAACTCGTAACGGGAACCACATCCGGGGATGCGACGTACATCAATAGCACCGCTCGAGCCCACAATGCTCAGATGCCCCCAACCAAGTAGTGCTGGCATTGAACAATAGCCAGTGACCACTTGGGCCAGGACTCCCCGGTGAAAACGCAGACTGACGCTATAGTTATCCGGCGTGTCCACCGCGATGGCATGATCACCCCAAAACTTTTCCGCCACTGGCGTATTGCCGTAGGCGAACACCTCATCGACATCGCCGAACAGACTGATCAGTGTGTGCAGTGCATAGATGCCCATGTCACGCAGGGGGCCAGCGCCCGGTTGGTAATACCAACGTGGGTTTAGTGCCGGGTTCGAGGTGTCTTCGCGACCGGGCTCCCATTCGTGGCCGGGAGCCCAGTTTACGGAAAGGGCACTGTACAACGTGCCAATCTGGTTATCGGCAATCAGTTCGGCGGCCTTGGCGATCGCCGGCAACAGAATTTGTCCCGGTGATGCAGCGAGTACCCGGTTTTGGCGCTCTGCCAACTCCATCAGCTCACGTGCCTGCACCGCGGTTTCAGTCATGGTTTTTTGCGCATAAACATGTTTGCCGGCCTGCAGGGCGGCACGCACCTGCTCGTAGTGAAAACCAATCGGAGAAGCGATGATAACGGCATCTATAGCCGGGTTTTGCAGCAGCTGGGGATAATCAGTATAGCAGTTGGCAATCGAAAATTGATCCGCTAACAAATCCACCCGTGACTGGGAGATGTCACAGACTGCCTCCACTTCGATACCCTGCAGCGCCAGATGCGGCAGTATGCCTTTTTCAGCAATACTGCCACACCCCACCAAGGCCAGCGTCAGACGTTGGTCGGTTTCAACCATCAGAATTCGATCAATACTTTGCGGATATTTTCCTCACCTTTCTGGATCATATGAAACGCCTCTTCAATCTGATCCAGCTTGATTCGGTGCGTGATCATATCGTCGACATTGACCACACCGGCCTCGAGCATTTCCACGGCTTTTTCCTGCACATACTCGGTATAGCCACGCTTATAACCAGCAGTTACAATTTTTGCCCAGTTCATATGCAAATCATACATATTAACCATGGTCGGCTGCGGGCAGACCCCAAACAATCCGATTTTTCCACCGCGACGTACACAGCTGTTCATCACCGCCAGGGATTTGGGGTAGCCGGAAAATTCCATCACCACATCGACCATCTTGCCATTGGTGTATTCGCGCACCTTGGCGGCGACATCTTCGTTTTCCGGGTCGATAACAAAGTCAGCACCGTTGGCTTTGGCATAATCACGTTTACCGGCATGGGGGTCCACCACAATAATTTTGGTGGCGCCACCCGCCTTCACCAGTTTCAAGCCCAGGGTACCCGCCGCCCCGGCGCCCATCAGCACCACGCTCTCACCGATCGTGAACACCTGGTCGACAATCAGGTAGACACAGGACAGCATCTCCACCAGGGCCGCCTGCTCCGCCGACATCTGGGAAGGGACTTTGATAAACCCGCTGGAGGCCATGGTGTACTCGGCAAAGGAGCCGGACTCAAACCAGCCGCACAACGCCACCCGGTCACCCACATCGACATTGGTGACCGCCTTGCCCTTTTTCACCACAATGCCGGAGCTCTCGTGTCCCATGGTACAGGGCAACGGCATATCCCAACCGCTGGGGCCGTTGGGCTCGTGGGATCCCTCGTAAATATGGGTATCGGTCATATTGCAGATAATCGCCGCATCGTTTTTAATCAAGACGCTGTTTTCATCTTTCAGCTCAGGTACCGGCACTTCGAAGACACCAGTCTGGTTTTTGCCAATAAACTGAAATGCTTTCATGGTTTCCGGGATCATGGGCGCTCTCCTCTAATCACTAAATGGTCCGGGAATTATCGTCGTTGTCTTAATGCATTAAGATAGCTCCTAAAGCCATTTTTATACAACTCCTTGGGGTTCTTAATTTTTACTTAATTTTTAAAACCACCACTGAGGGGAACTCGGATAGATTTGACCGAGGCATGGTTCATTCAACCGTCTGTTCCGACCAAGTAGTGGTAGGCTATCGGCAAAGAGTGTTAGCTGCCTCATGGCGTTTCATGGTCTAATTAGGGTGCTACAAAAAATTTTTGTAGCTCTTTAGTCGCACCAATACACGGAAAAGCGGCCATAAATGCTCCCAAGCCATATACAAGAGGCTGCTATTTATTATTTTTAACGGCATAAAAAGTATCGATATTATACGTATGCCCTATGTTTCATGGGATATACAGAAAGTACAACCCACTGATTTTTAAAAGCTTTATGTTGACGTTTTTCGCCACTCAAATGATGGATGGGATCAAACAAACACTGTCCACTACACTTACATTGATATTTTGGACCGGTCTGTTTTGTTCTCATTAGCAGCCAGTTAATAACAACGGAACCGCCAGAAGGACAAATACCGCTGCTAGCTGACGCTTTCCGAACCTAGCCAACCGAGTCCCTAGAAAATCCGTAATTCTGGGTTACCGCTTAATAGAATTTGCGGTAATTTGCTGCAGTGGAAATAATAGGATTTCGAACATCAGGTATTCGCTAGAGCGGCCTTTGATCCCTAAAGAACTAAACTTCCGCAAAGGAGCTGACTCCTGTCGTTCATGCCCCTCAAGTAACACCACTTCTACGGCTGCTTTTAACCAAACTCCTGTCGTAAGAAAATTCATAAGTAGAGCAACACAGCAATTACCGGAATTGGCTGTTATGCATAGCTATACATAATACATTAGCGTATATCGGCAGTGCGCAGCATTGCCCATAAAAGTCTGTTGAACTAAGCCGCGTGGTTCGCTCTACCGGTTACCTATGGAATTTGTTTGGATACTATGGGTACTGACACCCAAGAAAGAGAGAAAGCCTTGACAATTTATCGATGTATTGACACTGCAGCTTGAACATTTAGTCCGTATTTTAAGCTATGAAAGCGCTCGTTGTTATCTGATTTTAGTCCGTTAGCTGGCACAGGGCAAAGCCTATCCCTGAGCGGTATGCCCCCGGGAAAGAAATTGGTAATGTTGCTAGGGGCAGCGTCAGGCTGCCATGGTCGCTCGTACTTTCTTCGGTGCAATTTCCTCACAAAACTGTAGATGGCCCTTACCGCATTGCGGGCAAGGTTCGGACACAGGTGGCTCAACTGCCGGTAATGTAACCCTAATGGGGAGGTCGACGTCAGCGCCCCCTGCGGCCTGTTCCTGCAACCGTTGCAAGCATCCCCGGATCACCTCGAGTTTCTTCCTGCGGTGGCAGTTCGCCAAAAAAACCGTAGTGTCGAATACGCATAAAGCCGCCGGGTAACACATGCAGGAGAAAGCGGCGGATAAACTCAACACCGGACAACTGCATCACTTTACTCTGGCTTTTGTCGCGGTAGTCTTTCCACACAAAGCTCACTGTCTGCGCATCCATCGTGAGCAGGCGGCGCTGACTGATGGCAATCCGATAGGTGTAGCGCGCCAAGTATGTCAGCACCACATCGCTATTTTGGTAGTACGCCTTGGTGTACACCACCCAGTCCGTACTCATGAGTGCATCCAGCTTTTCCCTCAGTGCGTTAGGGCTCCCCACCTTTGAGAGGTGATCTTTTTTGTACGCCTGGCGCAACAACTTTACCATCATTCCGCGAAAAAAACGGGATAAGGCTTTCACCGGGAACAAGTAGTTGGATTTCGCCGAATGCCACGCATCGCCTTGTTTTGACAGCGCGCCCCCGGGGACCAGGCAATGTAGATGCACGTGGCGGGTGAGGTTTTGTCCCCACGTGTGTAACACGGCGGTCATGCCCAGATCCCCATCGAGCCGCTTGGGGTTTTCCCCAAACGTTTTCAGGGTCCGCCACACCGATTGGAACAGCAGGCGGTAAAGTGTCGCCGTATGACGCTGTACCCAATCGTTTAAGGCGTGTTGCAAGGTAAACACCAGGTGAAAATAAGGCTGAAAGCTGCCTCTGACAACCGGAAAATTTACGCGCTTTTTCTGCGCTGTAATGTCCCTTGTAGGTTATAAAACAGTCGACAACTGATCTGACGGGCCTGTGGTTATGCGCACGGAATTGCAGATTTTCTGTCAGCGCGTTGGCGCTTTCACTGGCATTGGAAAAGGTCAAAGTTGGCCACTGGCCATCTGTTCGCGAGTGATATTCTCAATGCCAGTATCAGTCACCAGAATATTATCTTCGATACGGATACCGCCCCAGAGCATCAAACCCTCCACCTCAGCCCAATTGATAAGCGAAGCTCGCTTATCCGCCTTGGCCTCTGCCAATAGTGCCGGGATAAAGTACAAACCCGGTTCGATGGTAAACACCTGGTTCACTTCGATAGTGCGGGTCAACCGCAAAAACGGGTGCTCGGCAGGCGGCGGCAGCTCGTCCCCTTCTGACGAACGCAACCAGCCACCGCGGTCGTGCACCTGCAGCCCCAACAGATGGCCCAGGCCATGGGGCAAAAAGACGCGGGTAATGCCCTGCTCCACACAACTGTCGACGGAGCCTTTCACCAGATTAAAGTCCATTAATACCTGCGCCAGACGCCGATGGGCCCAGCGGTGTAGTTCCACGTAACTCCGTCCGGGTTGGATCCGGGCCACGATGTCCTGCTGGGCCTGGTCCATCGCCTCGATCAAATCCGCAAACCGCGTGTCCGCTTGTGCATAGGTGCGACTGATATCCGCCGCATAACCCGCGACCGTAGCACCGGCATCAATCAAAAAGGAGCGATGGGTCTGTGGCGGCTGTGGCTGTTTTTGGGTGTAGTGCAGAATGGCAGCGTTTTCATTGAGCGCGATAATATTGCCGTAGGGCAGTTCATTTTCCAGTAACCCGGTAGCCTGCAGATAGGCCGAGTGAATCTCATATTCAGAAGCACCGTTAAAGAAAGCCTCCGCGGCTGCCCGGTGGCCAGGTATTGCACGGGCATTGGCTAAACGCAGACAGGCCTGCTCATAGGTATTCTTATAGGCGCGCCGGTAATCGATCGCCACCAGCAGGGATTCCGGATTAACAGCGGCAGCGCCGAATGACTCTTTCACGTCCGACCCGATATAGGCCGTGCCCGGGGGCTCTTGCCGCAAGCGAGTGACCAGCTCCGCAAGCTCGGCAAACACCACGACGTCGAAATTATCGATGACCGCGGTGTCTTGCAGTGGGGTCACCTTGTGCCAGATATCCCGGGGTTGGCGATAGAAGAGGATCGGCTTGTCCGCCTCGGTATCGATCACCAGATAACAACCCGGGTTATCAGTCAACGGTGCCCAGGCCTTGAAATAGGGGTTGACCTTGAACGGGTAATCCAGGTCGTCCCGAAACTGCATCAGAGCGTCGCCGGCAGCAATGATCAGGCGTTGGTAGCCCTGTTTATGCAATAACTGGCGATAGAAATCCCACTGCGCGGCGATATGTTCACGGTACAAGGCGGTTAGCTGTTGTGGCACCATGGGCTTCATCTCACGGCTGTTGTTGGTTTACCCCGCAGGCAGATACCGGCGTAGCCCCTGCAATACCAACCGTCCCATGGCGGCGCGGGTCTCCTCCGTGGAGCTGCCGATATGGGGCAATAAGAAGGCGTTCTCCAGATCATAGTAGCGGCCGTCGATGGCAGGCTCGTTGGTAAACACATCAAAACCGATAGCCCCCAAGCGTCCCGACTGCAGGGCATTGATCACATCCTCGTCCTCCACCAGATCACCGCGGGCGGTATTGATCAGTGCCGCACCTGCGGGCAGCTTGTCGATCAGGGCCGCATTGACCAGGCCGCGGGTTTGCGGGGTCGAGGGGGCGTGCAGGGAAAGTACCTCCGCCTGGGCCAGAAACTGGCTAAAATCCTCTACCGCCTTAGCGCCCACATCGTCCAACAGCGGCGACTGGCGGTGGCCGGACCAGTAGATGACCTCCATGCCAAAGGCCCTGGCACGTTTAGCGGTGGCGGCCCCGATACGGCCGGCGCCGAAGATCGCCAGGGTCTTGCCAGTCAGGTCGCGACCGAAGATCTGTGCCGGCTCCCAACCCTGCCACTGGCGTGAATGCAACAGCCGGCTGGCCTGTGCCGCCCCCCGCAAGGCGCCCAAAATCAGCAGCAACGCCACATCGGCGGTGGCGTCGGTGAGCACATCGGGGGTATTGGTCACTGGCAGGCCCCGCGCCTCGGCCGCCTGGGTATCCACATGGTCCAGGCCCACCGAATAGCTGGCAATCACTCTGACCGACTCGGGTAGTCGGTTAATCAAGTCGCGATTGACGGGGTCGCCAGGGCTGACCACGATAGCTGCCGCCTCTCCCAGCTGAGTCAGAAAGGCGTCAGCGCCGATTTCCCGCAGGCGCAGCTGGCGAACTTGATAAGAGGATTGAAGAGTTTCCACCACAGATTGTGGCAGGTTGGCAGTGATAACGATGTCGTGCATGCAATGACCGGCAATTTGTGGAATCAGGGGCTTATTCAGCCAGTAATAGCCGCTCATTGTGCCGCAAAGGGCACGGGCATGCCACGGTAGCGGCTTTTAAGGTAGTGGTGCAGTGCCAGATTCAGTCCAGCGACACACCTTCGGCCAGACAGGTGCGATGCACGCCGGGCGGCGGTTCAAAGCCGGGAAACGCCCGCAATTTCTCAAACATCTGCTGTAAACCCAGTTTGTAGCCGGTTTTCTGGTAGGTATCAAACAGCACCAAACAGGCCTCTTTGGCAACGTCGGGGTTGTGAGCATCCATCGCCCGTTGGGCCGCTTTTACGGCTTTACCCCATTCATTGCGTTGCAGATAGTGCTTCGCCAGGTGTACATAAGCGTCGGGGCTATTGCTGCTACTGGCCCGAAATTCCAATACTTCTGTCGCGTCCAGCATCACATCTCCTTAGATCTTGCTTAGATCTTGCACGATCTCCCGTCAATTTCCAGGGGGAGACCTACCGCCCTAGGTACAAACGGCTGTGGGTTTTCCTCCCTGCAACCGTTCGGTCACTTTAATTGTAGACCATAAAAGTTTTATGAATGTTCCTGATATTCATTTTAATTCTTAGAAAAACTTGGAAAAAGGTTCATTGGGTAGTGGAATTCGCCCTGCTTTCAGATGGATTTTGTCTGAGCAACTGGCTCTATGGGCTGAGACTGGAAACGCCAGAATAGTCATAAAACCGTGGGGTTTACCAAGGCTGCCAACCCTGCCATCATCAGCGCTTTCCGAAAAAGGCATTTCGGGTTTATGTAACTTTTGTCAGGGAGTCGACAATGAATCCTATCCGTTATTTTCAACGCCGGTTGATACTGGTTTGGCTTGCGGCCCTGATGTTAATCAGTGCCGTTACCTCAACGCCCATCGTTGAGGCCAAAATTTACAAATGGCGCGACAGTGAGGGCAACATTCACTTTTCCGACCGACCGCGACCGGTGCGCAACGCAAAGTTCCCTCAGCCAGCCTTGGACACTCCCACCAGTCAAAGCGAAGAGATCTCTGCCGAATTGCCCTATATACACCGCATACAGGCACCGGAAATCATTTTCCCCAAGCGCCGTCCTTCTGTGACCACCCAAAGCGTGCAGGCGTCAAAACGTCATAAATCGAACGCGATCAATGCCAAAAAGCTGGCTATCAAATGTCAGGGTTATCGCAAACTTATCACTTCCATCAATAAACAACTGCGCTCGGGTTATCGCGAACCCAAGGGCAATCGCCTGCGTGCAAAACGGCGAGAACTCTCCGATAAGCTGTACCGGGAATGTCGCTGACTGTGTCGATCAGGAAAACCGATCGGTTTATGGGATCAAGATGTTCAGAGGTGAATAGGATGCAAAAGGGGGATAAAAAGACCCGCGGCGAAAAACGCCGCGGGTAGACACAGATACAGAGCGACCGCAGTTGGTGCTTACTTGCGGGAGAGAATTAGCCGCTCTGAGAATCACGCCCTTAAAGTGAAACGTGAAAAACCACCACAAGCAGGACAATGCTTGTGGGGAGTATTGTCCTGCAAAATGACAACGCTGTCAATTGTTAATGCAAAAATTCCTTTTAATTAGCCAATAGCGTTCAATAGTGAGTAGGTCGGAATTTATTCCGACAAAAATGCCGGATCAGAGCGCCTTGTCGGATTGAAATCCGACCTACATTTGTCGTTAATTCAGCCTGCGAATTCGATCAATGGCTGCCGTATCAGGGCTGAGGTGCTGCAGTAGAATCGCGGGTAATCAATTCACAGGGCAACTTGTATCGCGACGGTTCCGGCGATTTGCCGCGAATACGCGCGATCAACAACTGTGCCGCTTTGGCCGACATGGCCTGCACCGGCTGGCGGATAGTGGTCAACGCCGGCCAGGCCTGGGTGGCGAGGGGCACATCGTCAAAACCGGCCACCGACAGCTGCTGGGGGATTTTAATGCCCCGCTCGTGGGCGGTAACTACCACACCGCCGGCCATATAGTCACTGCTGGCAAAAATCGCGGTGGGCGGATTTTTTAGCGACAACAACTTTTCCGCACAGGCCTTGCCGCCGTTAAAGGTAAAGTCCCCCTGCTTGACCAGGTTTTTGGGTACTTTAAGACCGTGGTTTTCCAGCGCCGCCTGATAGCCGGCGTAACGCTCGTGGGTGGCAAAGTGATCCGGGTGACCAAGTATAAAACCGATGCGGGTGTGGCCCAATCGAATAAGGTGTTCGGTCATCTGCTCCGCCGCCAGCCGGTCGTCGCAATAGGCAAAGGGAATCCCAGCGCTCCGCTCCATGGGGGCCACAGAGCTGTAAAGAATGCCTTCCTGATCGAGAAAGGCCACGAAATCCCGGTTGTCGGTGATCGGTGGCGTGAGAATCAAACCGTCCAGGCGCGAGCCGCGCACCAGTTGCAAGATCTCTTCACACAGGTCCGGGGACTGGTAGTCGCAGGGATGAATCAGCAGACCAAAACCTTCCTGGCTGCAGGCTTCCAGCGAGCCATTCTGGGCGTTGATAATGTAGCTGGGGCTGGGGTTGCTGTAGAGCAGGCCGATCAAAAAAGAGCGGCTACCGGCCAAGCTGCGGGCGGACTGGTTGGGGCGATAGTTGAGTTCGGCAATGGCTTTCTCCACCTTTTCCTGGGTGGATTTGCGCACATTGGGTTCCTTGTTAACGACCCTGGAAACGGTTTTGATAGAAACGCCGGCCAATGCGGCAACGTCGTCGATGGTGGCTTTTCCCAAACCCTTGCTACCCCTGTTTTGTCTTTCCCACTGATAACTGAAGCGGCAAAGGGACTTGCCGCCGCTGGCTCCGCCAGCGCGAGCCCGCTAAATACAAGTAAATTGACGCATCTTCGCCAGTATTTAGTGGGCGAAAATCAAATAGATCATGGACGACCTATTTGATTTGTCTATCAACAAAGGCGCTAATATCCAATAAAGCAGGGATTGACGCAAGTACTCAGGAAAAAAGTGGCCCCGGCAATCCCCGGGCAAAAAGTGAGGATTATCCCAGAATTATTGAATCGGCTGGCCAACGCGTACAATTTTCAGGGTGTTGGTGCCCCCGTGTACATTGACATAGTCACCTTTAGTAATGATCACCAGATCGCCCTCTGCCACCAGATCCCGCTCCACCAAAGCATCCACAGCACGCTGGTTGATTTCCGCGTTGCCCATGGTGGTGGTATCAAACGGAACGGTGTGAACACCCCGGTACAGCGCTACCCGGTGCTGAGTATCGGTCTGGGGGGTAAAGGCCAGAATCGGCAACTGCGAACTGATGCGGGACATCAGCAAAGGCGTATTGCCGGTTTCCGTCATACAGATAATGGCCTTGACACCTTCCAGATGATTGGCGGTGTACATGGCCGACATGGCGATGGACTCGTCAATCTGGCTGAACTCCTGATTCAACCGGTGGCTTGACCGCTGGGCCTGGGGATGCTGCTCCGCTCCCAGAATCACCCGCGCCATGGCCTCCACGGTTTGCACCGGGAAGTCACCGGCGGCGGTTTCCGCCGACAGCATCACGGCATCGGTGCCATCGAGCACCGCATTGGCCACGTCAAACACCTCCGCCCGGGTAGGCAGCGGACTGTTGATCATGGACTCCATCATCTGGGTCGCCGTAATGACAACGGTGTTGAGGCAGCGGGCACGGCTGATAATGTGTTTTTGCACCGCAATCAGCTGGGCATCGCCGATCTCCACCCCCAGATCGCCGCGGGCCACCATCACCGCCTCCGATGCGCGGATAATATCATCCAGCACCTGTTCGTCGGTCACGGTTTCGGCGCGCTCAATCTTGGCCACCAGGCCCGCCTTGCCGCCCGCCTGGTGCAATAGCGCTCGCGCTTGCTCGATATCCGCCGCACAACGGGGGAAGGATACCGCCAGGTAATCGACACCAATCTCGGCTGCCGTTTTGATATCGGCCAAATCCTTCTCAGTCAACGCGGGCGCCGACAAGCCACCGCCCTGACGGTTGATACCTTTGTTGTTGGACAGGGTACCGGCCACGGTTACCCGACAGTGGATACAGGGGCCGTCAATGGATACCACTTCCAGCACCACACGGCCATCGTCCAACAGCAACAGGTCACCGGCGTTGCAGTCCTGGGGCAAAGCCTTGTAGTCAATGCCCACCCGCTCCTGGTTACCCGCATCGCGCTCAAGCGAGGCATCCAGAATAAAGTGGTCACCCACCGCCAGGGAGATCTTGCCTTCTTGGAAGCGGGCAATGCGGATCTTGGGCCCTTGCAGGTCCCCCAGTACCGCCACAAAACGCTGGTGTTTGCGCGCAAACTCACGCACCAGCTCGGCGCGACGGCGATGATCTTCCGGGGCGCCGTGAGAGAAATTCAGGCGCACCACGTTCACGCCGGCCAGAATCAAACGCTCCAGCACCGCCGGATCATCGGTGGCCGGCCCCAAAGTGCTGACAATTTTGGTGCGCCGCTCGACGCGGCCGTCCAGATCCACGCCTTCGGCCACGGAGGCCAGGCTGATCAAATTGGATTCACGGGTCATAATATACGTCCCTTCGGCTTAAGCGGCAGCGTCGGCCGGTTGCAGCTGGCCCATCAATGCCAGGGTATTGTCGAGCATGCGGTTGGAGAAACCCCACTCGTTGTCGTACCAGGCCATCACTTTCACCCAGCGGCCTTTGACCTTGGTCTGGGTGGCATCGAAGTTGGAGGACGCCTGGTTATGATTAAAGTCAACGGACACCAGCGGCTCGACGTTGTACCCCAGCATTTCAGACATCTGGCCTTCGGCCGCTTCTTTTATCAGCGCATTCACTTCTTCGGCTGTGGTTTCACGGCTGGCCAGGAAGTTAAAGTCCACCAGGGAGACATTGACGGTCGGCACCCGCACTGCCATGCCATCCAGTTTGCCATTCAGCTCCGGCAGTACCAGGCCAACGGCGCGGGCCGCACCGGTCTGGGTGGGAATCATGGACTGGGTGGCGGAACGAGCGCGGTAGACGTCTTTGTGGTAAACGTCGTTCAGGTTCTGGTCGTTGGTGTAGGCGTGCACCGTGGTCATGGAACCCTGCTCGATACCAATGCCATCGTTCAATACTTTGGCGATTGGGGCCAGACAGTTGGTGGTACAGGAGGCATTGGAAATAACCTGGCTGTCGGCGTTGAGGACATTGTGGTTAACGCCGTAGACCACGGTGGCATCCACATCGGTGGCCGGGGCGGAGATAATCACCTTTTTGGCACCCGCTTCCAGGTGGGCAGCGGCCTTTTCACGGCTAGTGAACAAGCCGGTGCACTCGTAAACCACATCCACGTTCAACTCGCCCCAGGGCAGTTTGCCCGGGTCGCGCTCGGAACAGGTCTGGATCACGTCACCGTTGACGATCAGCTTGTCGTTGTCCACTTCCACGGTGCCGTTAAACTTGCCGTGCACAGTATCGTATTTGGTCAGGTGGGCGTTGAGTTCGGTGTCACCCAAGTCGTTGATCGCCACAATCTTGATCGCCCCGTGACGATCCGACTCATACAGCGCCCGCAGCACATTGCGACCGATGCGACCATAACCGTTAATTGCAACTCGAATAGCCATGTTTATATCTCCGCACTAAGTTTTCGTTTTTGCGCACATCTTTTTTAACGTGTGCTTGGGGTGTATGAGCTTGCCGTCCGTTTTTTGAGCACGAAGGTGCCCGTCCCGGCAATGGCGATTGCCGGGTAAATTATTTAAAGCGTTAGATCGAGCTAGCGGATCGGCTTAGGCCAAAGCCGCCGCAGCGCTTGCCAGCGCCTCAATCTGGTCCCAGCTCTCACTGGTCACCAAGTCCTTGGGCGCCATCCAGGAGCCGCCCACACAGGCGACGTTGGGCAGGGCCAGGTAGTCGCGGGCGTTGTTAACGCTGATACCGCCGGTGGGGCAGAAGGTCAACTGGGGCAACGGCCCGCCGATGGATTTGAGCATGGGCACACCGCCGGCCGCTTCCGCCGGGAAAAATTTCAAATGGGTAAAGCCCTTTTCCAACAGCACCATGGCTTCGGATGGGCTGGCAACACCGGGCAGCATGGGCACACCGCAGTTGGCGGCGGCATCGGCCAGGGCCGGGGTGGTGCCGGGGCTCACCAGAAAGCTGGCGCCCGCTTCCAGAGCCGCGTCCAGATCGCGCTCGCTGACAATGGTGCCGGCGCCGACCATCGCTTCGGGCATGGCTTCTTTAATGGCGCGAATAGCATCCAGGGCCACCGGCGTGCGCAGGGTAATTTCCAGGGCTTTCAGACCGCCTTTGGTCAACGCCTGGGCCAGGGGCACAGCGTGCTCCAGCTTTTCGATCACCATCACCGGCACTACCGGAGCGGCGGTCATTACTTGTTCTACAGTCAAGGTCATGGTTTTTTTCCTCTGGTCTAAATCGTTACGCGGCGGATGCCAGACAGGTTTCCAGCCAGGCCGCTGCCCCGATCAACGCCGGGTTCTTATGCACAATCAATTGAACGGGAATGTCCTGCAGGTAGTGGGACATCACCCCTTTGTTTTCAAAACGGGCGAGAAAATCGCTGTTAAGCAGGAACTCCGGCATGCGGGGCAGGATGCCGCCACCGAGATACACGCCGCCTTTGGCACCGTAGGTCAATGCGGTATCGCCCACCACGCTGCCCAGGACCGCACAGAAAATCTCCAGGGTTTCCCGGGCCAATTGAGCGTCTACCTTCTCGACCAATGCTTCGGCATCGGCATTGAAAACCCGTTCGGTAATGTCGCTGGGCTGAATCTCGCCACAGGGTTTGTTATCCAGTTGCGCCAGGGCTTGATAGATATTAACCAGGCCGGCACCGGAGAGCAGGTTTTCCGCGCATACGTAACCGCGCTCTGCCTGCAACATACCCAAGATAGCCATCTCCCGCTCGGTTTGCGGGGCAAAGCCGCGGTGTCCACCCTCACTGGCGAGCGGCGCCCAGCCGTGGGGGCCGTGCACCAGCGCCGCCACCCCCAAACCGGTGCCGGGGCCAATAATGGCTTTGGCGGTTTTTTCCAGCGCCCGACCGGGGCGCACCTCAATACAATCGTCGACGCCCAAATGGGTGACAGAGCAAGCGAGGGCGGCAAAATCGTTCAGCACATCAAAGCGTTTCAGGGCAAAATGCTGCTGTACTTCGCTGATAGAGAAATGCCAATTCACATTGGTAAATTTCACTTTGTCGCCATTCACGGGACCGGCGATAGCGATACAGGCATATTCCGGGCGCTGCCTCTCGAGCTCACTGCCAATGGCGGCCAGGTAAGCATCAAAGCAGGCCTCAAACGTCGTAAAATCGGCAGTGGCAAAGTCCCGCTGCTGGGACAGGGTATAGGCGCCGGTGTTCTCATCCCGGTCTGTCACCAGACTGAAGCGGGCGTTGGTGCCACCGATATCGGCCACGATCCAGGGAAACGTTGTTAACTCCATCATGCAATCCCGTTTTTAAAATGACTCACCCAGGCCCATGACACAGCTCGCCCCGGTTTCAGCGGAGCTGGCCTGCTGGCGGAAGACACTGAACAGTTCGCGTCCCATGCCAAAGGCCTCTTCGGCAGTGTTCACGGCCGCTGGAATACGGCTGTTAAATTCGTCCTCGGCAACTACCACTTCCAGGGTGCCAGCTTCTGCATCCAGGCGCACCAGGTCACCGGTGCGCACCTTGCCCAGTGGACCGCCGTCTGCACACTCTGGGCTTATATGGATCGCCGCCGGCACCTTGCCGGAAGCGCCGGACAAGCGGCCGTCGGTCACCAACGCCACTTTAAAGCCCTGGTCTTGCAACACACCGAGGGGGGTCATCAACTTGTGTAACTCGGGCATGCCATTGCTCTTGGGGCCCTGGTAACGCACAACGGCCACAAAATCTTTGTTCAATTCACCGGCCTTAAACGCCGCGTTAAGTTCCAGCTGGCTGTTAAAGACAATCGCCGGCGCTTCCACCCAACGGTGTTCGGTTTTGACCGCAGACACTTTAATCACGCCGCGGCCCAGATTACCGGTCACGGTTTTGAGGCCACCGTCGAGGCTGAACGGATCCATTGCCGGACGCAGAATATCGGTATCCAGGGATTCGTCCGGGGCAAGCTGCCAGCTCAGCTCACCGCTCTTGAGGATGGGTTCGAGACGGTAATCCTGCAGGCCGCGCTGGTCAGCCACACCGATAATATCGCCGTGCAACAGACCGGCATCCACCAGGGTGCTCATCAAAAAGCCCATTCCGCCGGCGGCCTGGAAGTGGTTGATATCGGCGCTGCCGTTGGGGTAGATACGAGTCAACAGGGGCACCACGTCCGACAGTGCGGAAAAGTCGTCCCAGGTCAGAGTGATGCCCGCTGCCTTGGCGATGGCAATCAGGTGGATGGTGTGGTTAGTGGAACCACCGGTCGCCAGCAGGCCCACCACGCCGTTAACGATTGCTTTTTCATCCACCAGCTCGCCGATGGGGCGGAAATCGTCGCCCTGGGCGGTGAACTTTAACACCTGCTCGGCCGCGCGCTGGGTCAGCTTATCCCGCAGCGGTGTATAGGGATTGATAAAAGAGGAGCCCGGCAGGTGCAGCCCCATAATTTCCATCAGCATCTGGTTGCTGTTGGCGGTGCCGTAAAAGGTGCAAGTACCGGCACTGTGGTAGGAGGCGGACTCCGCTTCCAGCAGCTCTTCCCGGCCCACTTTGCCCTCGGCAAACAATTGGCGCACCCGGGCTTTTTCACTGTTGGGCAAGCCGGAGGTCATGGGGCCCGCCGGCACAAACAGCGCCGGCAGATGACCAAAGGAGAGAGCACCGATCAACAGACCGGGCACAATCTTGTCACACACCCCCAGATAGAGGGCGGCGTCAAACATATCGTGGGACAAACCGATTGCCGTGCTCATGGCGATCAGGTCGCGGCTAAACAGCGACAGGTCCATACCCGGCAGACCCTGGGTCACACCGTCACACATGGCCGGCACACCGCCGGCAAACTGGGCCACGGCGCCCTTGGCTTTGACTGTCTCTTTAATCAGTGCCGGTGTCTGCTCAAACGGCTGGTGGGCCGAGAGCATGTCGTTGTAGGCGGATATAATGGCGACATTGGCCTTGGGGGTATCGCGCAGGGTCGTTTTGTCATCGGCGGAACAGGCGGCAAAGCCGTGGGCCAGGTTGCCGCAGGGCAGGTTCAGGCGCTTGGGGCCCCCTTCGGCGGCGGCGCGAATGCGATCAAGATAAAGCGCACGAGTCTTTTGGCTGCGTTCACGGATGCGCTGGGTAACTTCGAGGATTTGTGGGTGCATAGTTAAAAACCAATCCCGGGCCTATGTTTGGCCGTAGGGTGGATTAGCGCAGCGTAATCCACCAAGAAACTCGTTAAGTGCCACGTTCATGGCGGATTACGCTGCGCTAATCCGCCCTACACAACATCAATTAACTATCTTAGGGCGCCCAGAATACGTCGACGGGCACTTGTTGTTGCTGTAACACAGCGCGTACCGGCATTCCATGAATATCGTCCCCGGCTTTGGCCGCTTCGTAGATTTCACGTTTTTCCTGACCGGTAATCAGCAATGCCAAACGCTCTGCTTTTAACAATCCCGGCAGGCTCAACGTCATCCGCTCGGTAATCGCACCGGTCACTTCGCTCTGCTTGGCTTCAATATCCACACACAGGGGCGCTTCCGGGCTCAGTGCTTTTTCCAACCCTTGGGCGTGGGGGAACAGAGATGCGGTATGGCCATCGGGACCCATACCCAGCATTGCCAACGCCCAGTGCTTCGGCAGCAGGCGGTAGGCCTGGTCGCACAAACCCTGGCCGTCGGCGGCCGTGGCGGCAACATTTTTCATGGCCGTTAATTGGGCCGATTTGGCATTGCCGGTCAACAGGGTTCGGCGAATAAAGGCTTCGTTGCTCTTGTCGTGGTCGCGGGACACCCAGCGCTCATCCACCAGTGCCACGGTGACCTGATTCCAGGGGAAATCTGCCTGGGCCAGCTGCTTATAGATCAGCTCCGGCGAGCTACCGCCTGAAACCAGCAACGCCACCCGGTCGCGACCGTTAAGGGAAGCCTGCAGCACCCCGAGACTGTATTCCACCACTGCCGCCTGCAAGGCTTCGCGGCTGTCAAAAAAGAATTCCTGAATCACCTGATTCTCCGTTTCTGCCGTTTACACCAAAAACCACTCGCGGCCTTCGCGGGCCAGCAGCGCGTCGGCGCCCGCTGGGCCCCAGGTGCCAGCGGCATAGTTTTCCGGCTGACTGCCGCTCTCGCCCCAGGCTTCCAGAATCGGATCCAACCACTTCCAGGCCTGTTCCACCTCATCGCGGTGGGCAAACAGAGTGGGATTGCCGTCCACAACATCCAGCAGCAGGCGCTTGTAGGCGTCCGGGGTAAAGTTCTCGTAGGTGTCGGCAAAATCCAGGTTCAGGCTTACCGGCTTGAGTTTCATATCACTCTGGTGCAGGGCCTTGGTCATCAGCGACAGCTGAATGCTCTCCTCCGGCTGCAGGCGAATCACCAACCGGTTGGCTTCCAGCGGGCCCGCGGCCTTGTCGTAGACCGCATGAGATACTGGCTTAAACTGGATCACAATCTCGGCGAAGCGCTCCTTCAAGCGCTTGCCGGTACGCAGATAAAAAGGCACACCGGCCCAGCGCCAGTTATCGATATGGGCGCGGATGGCAACATAAGTTTCTGTCTGACTGTCACTGTGGCCCAGCTCCTTCAGGTAACCGGGTACCGCCTGGCCTTTCATCTCGCCGCCCACGTATTGCCCGCGTACGGTGTAAGTGCCCACATCGGCGCCCTTGATGGGACGCAGGGCCTGCATCACCTTGACCTTCTCATTGCGGATATTGTCCGCATTCATTTTGTTGGGGGGGTCCATGGCGATAAAGCAGAGCAGCTGCAGCAGGTGGTTCTGCACCATGTCGCGCAGGGCACCCGCCTGGTCGTAAAAGCTGGCGCGCCCTTCCAGGCCCACGGTCTCGGATAGGGTAATCTGCACGTGGTCGATGGACTTGCCGTCCCACAGCTGTTCAAAGATCACATTGGTAAAACGCAGCGCCAGCAGGTTCTGTACGGTCTCCTTGCCCAGGTAATGGTCTATGCGGTAGATGGTATTTTCGCGGAAGAACTTGGCCACCTCGGCGTTGATATCACGGGCGGAACCCAAGTCGTAACCGATCGGTTTTTCCAGCACCACGCGAGACTGGTCGTTGATGAGGCTTTTGGCCGCCAGGTTGGCGCAGGTGGCGCCGTAGATGCTGGGCGGAATCGCCATATAGTAGACGCGGGTGCGCTCCGGGTACTGGCTCAGGGGCTCGGCAAAGGCGTCCCATGATTGGTCCAGAGCGGCCAGATCCAGACAGACCGGCACCAGCCGCTGATGGAAGCGGTCCCAGTACTCGGCACTATACTCCTCAGCCTTGAGGTAGGTCTTGAGGCCCTGGTGCACCTGCTCCAGACAGGCTTCGAGACCTTTTTCAGAGCGGGTAGAGAGGAAGATGCGGCTGTCCGCTGCCAGGCGGCCCTCCAGCTCACAGCGGTAGAGGGCTGGTAGCAACTTGCGAATCGACAGATCGCCGGTACCGCCAAAAATCACTATATCGACGCTTTCGCTCATACAACACTCTCTTTAGATGTTCTTGTGTTGGCGTCCAGGCCCTCTTTGTTCGGGGGAATTCCTCTGGACGCGGGATCAATCGCTGAAGGGTAAGATACCCCCTAATGACAACGCTGTCAATTGGAGGTCAACAAATACGTTTATAATTTTTGCTCAGCAGCTACGGCCCACTTATTCCAGGGACACTCACTCCAAACACTTAAACGGCAAACTCTCCACCAAGTAATCCACAAACACCCGCACCTTGGAGGGCAGGTGCTGCCGGTGAGGAAACACCGCATGCACCATTTGTACTTCCCGGTTGCACTTTGCCATCACCGGTATCAGACGGCCGGCGGCAATATCCTCCTCCACCATAAACTCCGCCAGCCGTACCAGCCCCCCACCCTGCAGGGCGTGTTGGTGCAACACATCCACCTTGTCGGTGATAAAGTTGCCTTCCACCTCCACGGTCTGGCGGCCGCGGTTGGTGGTAAACCCCCACTGGTTAAACACCAGGGCAGTACTCAGGCGCAGGCAGTTGTGCTGTTTGAGATCGGCCGGTTTGGTGGGCGTGCCACAGCGCTCCAGGTAATCGGGGCTGGCGCAGATGATGCGCGGGCTTTCACAAAGCTTGCGGGCCACCAGGCTGGTGTCCTTCAACTCTCCCATACGGATAGCCACATCCACCCCCTCGGCCACCAGGTCCACGGTTTCTCCGCTGACCTGCAGGTTGACAGTCAAATGGGGGTAGCGCTCCTGGAATTGCGGCAAGTGGGGCAGCAAACAGTGTTGGGCAAACCCGGCGGTGCTGTTAACCGTCAACACCCCTTTGGGTTCACGGCCGTACCCCACCAGCAGCTCTTCAGCATCCTCAATATCGGCAGCGATACTGACACAACGCTGGAAATAGACCTCACCACCCTCAGTGAGGCTCACCTGGCGGGTAGTGCGATTAAACAGCCGCGCCCCGAGGCGCTCCTCCAAGCGGGTGATCAGCTTGCTGATGGCCGAGGGAGACAATTGCAGCTGGCGGGCGGCGGCGGAGAAGCTGCCGCGGCGGGCCACTTCGATAAAAACGTTTATTTCGGTCAATTTGTCCATGGGACGAACTCTGTTCCCAGCTTTTGTATTAATGAATATTAGTCACAAGTATATCCACATTGCTATTCAAAATGTATAAGTTACGCGAAAGCGTGTGGACTGTGCCGGCGGTCGGACGTTGCTTGTCCCTCTTGATTACACCCGTAGCAGGGAGTCTAATAGCTATATCAAAACCGTCTACAACCCATCCAGAGAATGTTTTTCAGTATCTCCATGGATTAATAACGTCCTCAGGTAACGATCACCGCGCTTGGTTATACCCCTTAGCCGCGTTTTGCCGCCCGATGAATTTTGTCTCGCCACCAAGCCTAACCAAGCAACAAAATGCCTTCCATTCTTAAATACCCCAGGGTCTCTTGCTGTCGCAATGACGGCCGATGCAGTTAATGCTCCAACTCCATCCATTTGCATTAGCTTGCTAGCCATAGCATCAGATTTTGCCCAACGCTGTATACGCTTATCTAACGTAGCAATGCGCTCTTCTTCACTGCGTATCGCAACCAGCAAATCGTTGACCAAATACAAAAGGATCGGCGGCAACTCATTCTCCATCAGCCGGTGCACATCTGTCCACATAGCGCGTCCCTTGCGGATCACGAAGCCAAATTCATGGAAATGAGCGTGTAACTGGTTAACCAAGGATATCTTGGTCGCTATACTCTGGCTACGTATACGATGAGCCATTCATACCGTCTATTGTTCTTCCGATTTCACTGCAACAAATATCATGTTGGCCTGAGCAACCGCCTCACAAATAGCTTCAGCACCATTGGCATCGTTTTTATTCTTACGTCTATAGGGTGTTACATAGCTCGCGTTGATTAACCGCACCTCATGCCCAAGTTCTTTAAGTTCTCTCGCCCAGTAGTGGGCTCCTCCACAAGCTTCGATCCCGATGATACAACACGGCAGCTGGACAAAATAATCGAGAACTTTTTTCCTGGGTAATGATTTACGGACGCCCCCTTTTACAGTCAACACCGTGTATGACAAATATATGCTTGCCGATATCTATTCCGCAACACACTATGGCATTTTCCATGATCGTTCTCCTCATCACTATCAACCCGTTTGTCCAATCAAGTTAGAAGACAAGAGAGTCCATGTCATTAATTACCTGCTAATGTCCCCCTATTTGATGGGAGGAAAGTATGCAAGAGCAGAAGTTGGCCAAACTTGTCAGGCCTCTGGAAGGGGTAACGCCGGAAGACGGTATCTTCCCCACCCTTATCGCCAGTTTGTCCACCTTTCGAAATTCGCAACCGCATCCGCGCATTTCACAGGTCTATCAAGTCGGTGTCGCTATTTGAGCGCAGGGAAGTCCCAAATGGCAGCCGCGGAACATATTGTGAAGCGCTACCGGAATACTCTGCACGAACTGGCCAAATGAAAGAGCCATCATGGTTACTCGATGACATTTTCACCCTGATTCACAAAAAGTTGTTGTCAGAATTTGGTGACTGCCAAGGTACTCGCGGTACGAAATTATTCGTGCCTGCGTTAGCAAGACCCCGACGGCGCTTCTCCTATGAACCCGATTCGACAATATTCGACTTGAGCAGCCTCTTTCATTTTTGGTAAGGCCAGAGATCATCCGATCGTTGCTGGAAACAAGGGGGGCGCATTTACCGTTGGCGTTTTATTTTTAGAGCTTGATGGCTTTGCATTTGCGGCTCCTGAGTCGGAAGCAGCTCTTGCCTTTCAAGCGTTGGCTGCAGGAAAACTCTTCGAATCAGAACTTGCAGCCAGGTACATAACACCTTTTTCTTATACCTGGGGAGTCCCATCATCATCAGGCAAATGATGATCAAACCGTCTGGCGGTTCGAAATCAGGGCGTGTAATACCCTACTCCAGTAATTTGATGGTTTCCCCCCCTCAAAAAAAAGAGCGCTCGCGGCCAGGGATGCCGGGAGCGCTTGGCGGGAAAAAATAGTCCAAATCGGGATAAGCCGCGCGTAGAATGTCAAAAGTCACAATTTGGCGTAGTGGTAATCCCACACTTTTTGTAACAGCTGTGGACGCCAGAGGTTTTTGCGGATCACCTCAACTTCATCGGTTTTCAAGGTATATACGTCCCCCAGCTGACTCGCCATATACTGCCGCTGCGCGGTTTCTTCCAGGTATACACCCAATACAAATGACTCGAGAATGCCTTCGGCCGCAATAACGGCACCGTGGGACTGCAGGGTAATTACCCGGTGCTCCCCCAGGGATACAGCCATCTCTTCACCCAACTCACGGGTGTTTATCGACGCTGTTTTGGGAAAATGCTGAGTATCCCCGAGTACGGCGGCTTGCATAATCACCGGCGACACCGGTTTGCCTGCCATGCCGATCAGTGTCGACCAGAGCGGGTGGGTGTGCACCACCGATTGCACGTCCGGCCGCCGCCGATAGATCGACGCGTGAATATGGAATTCCATCGGCGGCGGCGCATCGCCTTCGATCAACTGGCCGTGCAGATCAATGGTCACGATATCATCGACGCTGATAGCGCTACGTACAGACTTGCCCGAATTGATCAGCATGGCCTCAGTGCCCGGCACCCGAGCACTGAAATGTCCGTTAAAGTCGATTATCTGGGCGCGCTCCATCATGGAGATCGCGGCCACCAACTGTATTTTCAGCTCCTCAATCGCTGGGGTCATGGTCGGCCTCTTTTTTTTATCCTATTTATTTACCCTTGGCTTTTAGCGCGGCATCCAGCCGGGGGTAAGCACTGCGCACATTCCATTCAAATACCTTGCGTCGATCTGATTCCGATATATCCAGGTTATCGACATAACGCTTGGTATCGTCAAAATAGTGACCGGTTTCCGGATCGATTCCCCTCACGGCGCCAAGCATTTCCGCCAGTCCCCGGTAACGCCCCCAGTGGTAGGGCACCGCACCGCCGCCGTGGGGAATCACAAAGCGCAAATCCGGGAAGTCCTTAAACAAATCCCCCTGGATAAACTGCATAAACGCCGTGGTGTCCGCATTGAGGTAGTGGGCCCCTGTAGCATGGAAATTCGGGTTGCAGGAACCCGATACATGGATCATGGCAGGCACGTCCAACTCCACCATTTTTTCAAAAACCGGATACCAGCTTTTGTCGGTTAAAGGTGCGGAGGTCAAGTGTCCCCCGGAAGGATCCGGGTTCAGGTTACAACCGACAAAACCGTATTCGAGCACGCAGCGCTCAAGCTCGGCTACCGAGTTTTTAATGGACACACCGGGAGACTGGGGCAGTTGACAGACGCCGATAAAATAGTCCGGGTACAACTGCACAACCCGGTGAATCAGGTCATTACAAATGCAAGTCCAAACCCGTGACGTGGCCTCGTCGCCCACGTGGTGTGCCATGGCTGATGCCTTGGGGGAGAAGATCGTCATGTCCGCCCCCCGCTCTCGCAGCAGGTTGTCGGACTAAAGTCCGACCTACAGAGTTTATGGATGGCCACTAGCTATAATGCAGGACCACTGTACCAAACTGTGTATGCTTGGAACTTTTCGCAAACCTTCAGCGCCAGTAGCGCCTGTTGAACAACTTATCGGCTGGACCCGTGAACGTTTTCAGTTAAGAGAAGGTGCGGTGATCCTGGCGACGGAAATCCAATGTCAGGTACCCGGCTGTCCCCCCCTGGAAACCGTGGTGGCATTTTGGGGCAGCGACAATACGCGCTATCGCTTTAAAGTTTTTAAACCTCTGGCAGAGGTCACCGAGGATGACTTGCCAGTCGCCTGGTCGCTGCCCTCGCTGATCGACTACGATGGGTTGGGCTGTGATTGCTGTTAGTTCACTAGCCATCACCCCACCCAAAACCCACTTTTTGCAAACACTAATCGGAGCCTGCTCCCCCATGCGCAAACCCAAACTAAAAACCGTTACCCGTACCCAAGGCAACAACCAGGCACTCAAGGACGGAATCGTTTCCCCCAAAACCTTTACATTCGATTTTGAAGAGATTCCGGTTCTGGTACACGGATTCCGGCGTATGGTGCGGGAGCAGGCCTATGACATCAGCGAAATGGCGCTCACCACCTATATCTGCGCCAAGGAACACGGTGCCCGGTTTACCGCCTTGCCCATCTTTCTGGTACGGGACTTCCACCACGGAGCCCTCCAATACAATATCAATGCCGGCATAAATCATCCCAAGGACCTGGAAGGCAAAAAGGTCGGTGTTAATCGCGGTTATACCGTCACCACCGGGGTTTGGGCCCGCAGTATCCTGCAGGAAGAATACGGTGTCGATTTGAGCAAGATCACCTGGGTCCTGTCTGGCGATGAGCATGTAGCGCAATACCAGCCACCCGAAAACGTTGTGCCTGTACCACCGGGAAAGGATATGGCTGAAATGCTGGCGGCCGGTGAACTGGCCGCAGCTATTGGTATCAAGGTAGAAGATGACAACGTGACAGCGTTAATTCCCAATGCCCTGGATGCCGGGTTAAACGCCGTGCGCGAAAGAGGCGTCTACCCTATCAATCACCTGATTGTGGTCAAGGATGAGCTGCTGAAGGCCCATCCGGATTTGGCCGTGGATATATTTAATACCTTTGTCGCCTCCAAACAGATTTACCTGGAAAAACTCAAAGCCGGGAGAATTGAAAATCCAACCCCGATAGATAGCGTTCACCAGCAAGTGTTGACCACCCTTGACGACCCTTTACCCTACGGAGTAGAACCCAACCGCCAGGTATTGGAGCAATTGATTCAACACGCCAGGACGCAAAATATTATTCGCAAGCCGGTAGACGTGGAAACGCTGTTTGTCCCCAGCACACTCGACCTCGCCGGCTAAGCAACCCAGCCCAATCGTTTTTCCCAGAGAGAGCCTCCCATGTTGTACCCCCTGAGATCGCTATTTGCTCTGAGCTGCTGTTTTAGCTTGGGTGCGTTTGCCGACCCAGCTCCGGAACTATTGGAACAGATTGAGGTGCAGGGACGTCAGATCCACCTGATTGGCGATATTCTGGAACTGGTGCCAGGGATGGTGGTCACGCAGCACAGCAGCTCTGGCAAAGCCAATCAATACTTCCTGCGTGGTTTTAATCTGGATCACGGCACCGACTTTTTTACCCGGGTCGACGGCATGCCGGTGAATATGCGCAGCCATGGCCATGGCCAGGGTTACACCGATCTCAACTTTATAATCCCGGAAACCCTGCGTTCGGTCGCCTACCAGAAAGACGCCTATTATGCCGATGTGGGTGACTTCAGCGGCGCCGGCAGCGCCACCTTCACCACTGCCACCGCCTTTGACCAACCACAACTGGCAATAACCACCGGCAGCGACAACTATTACCGGTTGATCGCACTGGGCAGCCATCAGGGCACAGAAAATCAGTGGCTGTACGCCTTGGAGTTGCAACGCCATCAAGGGCCGTGAAGCGATATCCAGGAAGACCTCAACAAGGTAAACGGACTGTTTAAACTCCGGCGGGCACTCGGCGATGGTTATCTCAGTATTGGCATCATGACCTATGACAACCGCTGGAGAAGCGCCGATCAGTTACCCGCTCGGGCAATCACGGAGGGCATCATCGACGAACTGGGTTCTCTGGACACCACCACTGGGGGCACCTCCAGTCGCCACAGCCTGAACGTTTATATCGAGCAGCCAAATCTGCAACTGTCAGCCTATGCCATTGACTATGGTATGGCGCTGGTCTCCAATTTTACCTACTTTCTCGATGACCCCATTAATGGAGATCAGTTTGAACAGGTTGACAACCGCTGGCTACTGGGGGGACATGCCCGCTTACAACACCAGAGCCAATTTGCCGGCAAGCCTCTACACCAGGAGATAGGAGTTGAGCTGCGTTACGATAATATCGACGAAGTGGGGCTATATAAAACCAGGCAGGCCCAACGCCTGGGAGTCGTTCGCAGTGACAGCGTGCAGGAACTGAGCACCAGCGTTCACTGGCAAGGAGAATGGGGTTGGAATGAACGTCTCCGCAGTTTGATTGGATTGCGTTATGACCACTTTGCTTTCAATGTCGAAAGCCGGGTTGAAGACAATATTTACGACGTGAATTTGGCCCCCAACAGCGGTACCGAACGGCAGGGCCTGATAAGTTTAAAAGGCAACCTGATTTACACACTGAACCCTGACTGGGAAGTCTATGCAGCTTTCGGTCAGGGCTTTCACTCCAACGATGCCCGCGGCACCACCATCAGTGTCGATCCGACCGATGGTACCGTCTTGGACAAGGTTGACCCATTGGTTCAAAGCCACGGAGCCGAATTGGGGGTAAGGGGATATTGGGGCAAACGTGCCAACGTCTCCCTCGCCTTGTGGCAGCTGAGCCTGGACAGTGAACTGTTGTTTGTCGGTGATGCGGGCAATACCGAAGCCAGTCGGAAAAGTCGACGCCGGGGTGTCGAAGTCACGACGTACTACCAACTATCCGACCGCTGGACTCTGGATTTGGAGTTCGCTTACACCGATGCGAGCTTTGTCGATTCCGCCCCGGCAGGCGATCAGATTCCCGGAGCGTTAAAAACCGTCTGGCAACTGGGTATCAGCCATAACACCCCAAACGGATGGTTCGGCAGTCTGCGCTTGCGCTATTTTGGCAGTCGCCCACTGGAAGAAAGCGGTCGGGTCACCTCCGACAGCAGTACCCTTGTCAATTTGCGCGCCGGGTACCGATAGCAACGGTTTATCGTTAAAGCCGATCTGATCAATGCACTGGACAGCGATGATCACGATATCGATTACTATTATTCCTCCAGGCTGGCATCAGAACCCACAGGCGCCGGCACTGAGGATGTACATTACCATGTGGTAGAACCGCAGACATGGCGACTTTCAATCAGCTATCTGATGTAAACAACCCTGCAGGAAAGCCACTCGGGGGTGGTGACCAGGTTTTCTATAAAACGTTGAGCAGCCCTGAAACCGCGAGCCCCCGCTGGCGGACGCCACATTAGTGAACTCTGGTCACAAGTGTTTCAACATTATTGCCCATTCTAGATAAAGCGCGCTGTGATTACACTGAGGGAAATATCATCAACTCCCTGGAGGCAAGACAGATGTTGGAACTCTATACCCACCCCATGTCCCCCTGTGCCCAGAAGGTGCGTATCGTGCTGGCGGAAAAGAAGCTGGACTGGACCAAGCACCATGTCAGCCTGCCGGACAAGGAGAACCTGCGCCCGGAATACCTGAAGTTGAACCCTCTGGGTGTGGTACCCACCCTGGTGCACAACGATAAGCCGGTGATCGAATCCAGTATTATCTGTGAATACCTGGACGATTCCTACCCGGAGCCGTCCCTCAAGCCGGAAGACACCTACGCCCGGGCCAAGATGCGCTTCTGGATGAAACACGTGGACAACAAGCTGCACCCCTCCTGTGGTGCGCTGCAGTGGCCCTTGGTGATGCGCCCCAAACTGATGGAGAAGCCGGAAGAGGAGCGCCTGGCCATCCTCGCCCAGGTGCCGGAAAAACCCCGCCGCGAGCGCCAGATCCGGCTGATGAAACACGGCCTGGAAGCCCCGGATGTGGCCGATGCCGCCCGCACCTACCGCAAGACCATTCTGGACATGGAAGCGGCGTTACAGGAACACGAGTGGATTGTAGGTGACAGCTTCAGCTTGGCGGATGTGTGCCTGGCGCCCTATTTCCAGACCCTGTTGCAGTTTGGCTGGGCCGAGATGTACGAAAAGGATTGCCCCCGGGTAACAGACTGGTATGCCCGCTGTCGCGACCGCCAGTCCTACCAGCAAGCAGTGGCCGATGACTTCCCCGCGGAGGTCTGTGAAGACCTGCTGGAAAAGGGCAAACCCGGCTGGGCGATCATTGCCGGTCATATTGCGGATATGTAGACCTTATCGTTTCAGACTTTTAATAGCACCAACACTTCTGGCGCCAGTTACGGCGCCTTTTTTTGTTTGCCCGGATTGAAGGGCATGTCTATGCTTCCTAATATCTGAATTGCGACTTTAGCAAACGGGTAACGCTTCGGGCGCTTTGAGTGCCGGTTTTCACTGACGCCAATCCTGCACAGTTCTCTCTCTGTAGCGCCGCACTCTACAACGGAATAGATTGCCGTTATCCGTGTGTTCCAGAATCCATAGCCAGAAGTGGCGCAGTTGATAAAAAAGGCACCGATACCATGAAGATAGCGGCTTACACGATGGTGTACCTGTGGTTGGCCTGGCTTTCTATCGGCAGCGCTGCTGCTGATCCGTTTGTCGGTAGTTACGTCGGCCAGTTGTATGGCGAAGAGTATCGACTGTCGCTGCAAAGCAGTGGAGAAGGTCAATACCGGGGCACACTCACTGCGGGCGGTGAATCCCTGCCCCTGTCAGCGAGGCGAATGGGTGAGCAACTTGTGGGTCAGATGGGAGGCGAAGACGAGGGCTTCGAGTTTGTGTGCCAGGTACAGGGAACGACTCTCCTATTGCAGGACGAGGATGGGGAGACCATCGTGTTCCAGCGCTCGAGTTCGACAGGCAAAGCGAGTGTGATCCAAAGCGCGAGACAGGTTTTTGTCAATCGGATTCAGCTCGATCAGGCTACCTTGCAACGCCTGGAGACCCAAAGTCAGGTGCCGATCGCCAACGGCCGCTACTGGTACGATAGCTACTCCGGCGCCTGGGGTGTCGAAGGCGGTCCGACGGCGGGTTTTATTTACGCCGGGCTACCGCTACCCAACCCGATGCCCGCGGATATTTCCGGTGGTGGTACCGGCATTTTCATCAACGGCCGGGAAATTCACCCGCTCGATCAGCAGGCGCTGTATCAACTCTTTGGCGTGACCTACCAGGGCCAGTTCTGGATGGATTCCCAGGGTAATCTGGGTTATGTCGGCGGACCGCCCATTGCCAACGTGCTGCAGGCTTCCCAAGCGGCCCGGTCGGGTAGTGGTTCAGTGACTCACGGCTACGGTTCTGCCTCCGGCGCGCGCGGTACTCTGGGCGGCGGCATGTATTCGGGACGCACTGCCTCCGGCAAATCGGTATTCTGGTACCCCGGCATGTAGCGATTCGTGAAAATTGTTCACAAGAGTTTCCACATTATTACCCGTTCCGACTAAAGTGCCCAACCATTACACTGGTTGATAATATCGATAAACCACTTGGCTGATTGATAGGGCACGATGACCAGTCTCACCGCAAACCTCGCTAAGACATCTAGCACCACTGACAGCAATGGCGCCTTTGTACGCCAGCAGTCGCAGTTTCGCCACTGGGTTACCGCCGATGGCAGCGCCAGCCCCACCGGCAGCGACGGCTTTGAGGCGGAACCCGGTCGCTACCACCTGTACGTCTCCCTGAACTGCCCCTGGGCACACCGCGCCCTGATTTTTCGGGCGCTGAAAAAGCTTGAAGACGTGATTTCCGTGTCAGTGGTTCACCCACAGCGCACCGACAAAGGCTGGGCATTTCGGGACTACCCGGACTGCAGCGCCGATCCCGTGCTTGGCGCCGAATACCTGGCCGAACTCTACCACCACGCTGACAGGGCTTACAACGGCCGTTACACGGTGCCCCTGCTGTGGGACAAACAACAGCAGACCATCGTCAGCAACGAATCCGCCGATATTATTCGCATGTTTAACTCGGCCTTTAACGCCTATAGCGAGGTCGAAACGGATTACTACCCCGAAGCGTTACAGCCGGGCATCAACACCATCAATGACCTGGTCTACCGCAAGGTCAACAACGGCGTCTACCGCGCCGGCTTCGCCAAATCTCAACCGGCCTACGAAGAAGCCTACCAGCAAGTATTTGAAGGGCTGGATTATCTGGAATCGCGATTGTCACAACAGCGCTACCTGTTGGGCGGGACCCTGACCGAAGCCGATTGGCGCCTGTTCCCCACCCTGCTCCGATTTGATCTGGTTTACTACAGCCTGTTTAAGTGCAATAAAAGACGTCTGGCGGATTATCCACATCTAAGCCGTTATACCCGTGAGCTTTACCACCACCCCGGCATCGCGGCTACTGTCAATGTGCACCATATCAAGCAGGGTTATTGGCGCCCCAGCGAGCGCAATCCGCTGGGTATAGTGCCCGTTGGCCCGGATATCGATTATTTGGTGAACCCTCATCACGGCAGCGACTGACATTTGCCTGCTTTCAAATCTTTGCCTTTGAGTGAGATCCTCTTGACCCCCGTCAATGACAGTGCAACAGCGGATTAATAGGCTATCGTTGATTTATCGACATGAGCATCAGGAAACAGCCATGCACCCGCTAATGCAGCAACTTTGCGACGATCACCACCACCTCCAGCGCCTGCTTTACTGCCTGCAGAAAGAAGTCAGTTATTTCGAGGCCGGCCAACCGGCGGACGCTGAACTGTCATTAATTCTGGACGCCATGGATTATATCCAGTTATACCCGGAAAAGTGGCATCACCCGGTGGAGGATGTGATTTTCGAGATTTTGCTGGAGAAGGATATAGAAGAGTCGGCCCTGATTCAGGCGATCGTGGACGAACACCAGCGCCTGGAAAAGATGACCCAGCGGGAAAAGTCGCTGTTCACCGCTATCTCCCACGGCAGCCATATACCCACCGACGAAATTGTCAATGTGCACCGCGAGTTTATCGCCGCCCAGGCGGGGCATATCGAACGGGAAAATCAACAGATCTATCCCTTGATAGAGAAGTATATGACCAACGCCGACTGGCAAACCGTGGAAGCGCGCATGGCCACCCCCGCGGATCCCCTGTTTGGGGAAAGCGTGCGCGAGGACTATCAGGTGCTGTATCGGCGGATTTTGGAGGCTGAACACGAGGGGTGATGGAGTTCTATATCCAGAGCCTCATCGATTGCTACTGACTCAGCAGGCCATCAGTTTTGCGGCGCTTACTGCGATCCAGGCTTGCCCGGTAACCGACCATACCCTGTTTCAACGCTAACGCGTGATCCAGGTGGCGAGTGAGGGCAACGCGTAATTCGGGCCAGATATCCCAGCGCGCAAAACTTGCGAGAAAGGTCAGCATCTGCTCGCCCAGCTCTTCGAGCCGCCGGCCTGTGCGCTGTGCGGGCAATCCGAGCGCCTTGGCAAAGGCACGCAGTCCGGCCTTGTCCGGAAAGCGATTCTCCTTGTTGAGTTTCAGCGCCGTGCCTTCTGCCGGCGACCCGTAGATGGTGGTACACACCAGGTCATAGACGGGTGAGAGACGGGGCGTATCGCCGATGTTGCGGTACATCAGCGAAAAGTTTTTCAGGTGCGCATCCCCGTTGCCGAGCAGGCAAGAGAGGGTGACATAGTCAAAAAACACCTCACTTTCGGCCGGTTCGCAGCCGTATAGGGTAAGCACGCGGTGCGCGCTTTCGTAACTGCCCTGGTAGCGTGCCGGGGTGGTCTGGCGATCGGTTTCGCGCTTGCCCATCAGAGTCAGGAAATCCTCCATGCCCAAGGGCTGATCCCCGTCGTAATCAAACCGCCGACACACAAACAACTTCAGGTCGTCCGACAGCCAGAATTCGGGTGTCGCCAAACCCAAAGCGCGGGCTGCAGACATGCAGACAAATTCATTGAACGCCAGACCCGGGTATTCCTCGCCGCCGGTCTTCACGATCAGCTCGGGACGCACTATTGAGGCTTTTGCTTCCGTCTCGACGGTCTGGTTGACCACCAGTTTGGGCTGTACGCCGGAAATGGTGGTATTGAGCAGGTGACGCTGTGCCAGCTCAGTAAACAGCGAATCTTTGCCCTGCCAATGCAGGATTTCCTCCAGACTGTCACAGGGACCTTCGCTGCGCGCCAGCTCGGTGTGGTACCCGAGCCGGCCGATACCGTGTTTGCCCTGAATAGCGAGCAATAGCATGTCATTGACCCGGATTTTTTCACGCATCAGTCGCTCGGCAATAAAGCGTCGCAGGTGCCCCTCCGGAAGATTCATCTGAAAAATGGGCTGCAAGGCGCCACTGTTGTAGCTGGCCGCGCGCACCGGCATGGTCAGGGAGATCTGGCAGGCTGGTGCGCGCTGACTGTCGTCGCTGTAATTGAAGACGTATTGTGATTCCTGCCGCAGGGTGCCGCTCGCACCTTCCGGTGTCAAAACATCGATGGCGGTGATGCGTACGGGTGCCTTCATGGCTCATCCTCATCGGGAAACAGGGCGTCGAGATCCTCAAGACTTGGCCGTTGGGCAACCACACAACTCAGTTCCAGGCCGAGGGTGTGAAGGTAGCGTGCCAGTGTCGACACGGAGCCGGTAAACCGGCCGTTTTCGATCTCGGAAATGTCGTTGCGGTGAGCCAAAGCTTTGGCTGCTGCCTGGATCTGGGTGAGGCCCTGCTCACGGCGTCGTTGTCGGGCTTTTGTACCTATACTGACCAAATCGTCTGCCATAACCTGCACCTTATTTGGTGAATACCAACAAGCAAAACGGGGTTGCACCAATTAGGGTGAATTATAGGGCTAAGGGGGTGCGCTTGTGAAGATAATTTGAACCTTATTAGGTGCAAGATAATGGATCTAGACCAAAATTCACCAAATAAGGTGAAATAACGAGGATTTTCCGCAACCCAGGCGATGGGAATGTCGCTCTCTCAATAGCCGTTTGGCGATATCGCACCGCACGTCGACGACAGCTTGCGCAGTTTATCCCATAAGGGTTGGTGATAAAGCCCTCTCTGGTTACTCCCCCTGCTCCCTGTTATCTGCAAACACAAACGGTCGTCCTTTCTTACCGAGTACTTCCAGCGACATATCACTGGTGGGACACGTCAGGCACGCCAGGGCCAATCCGTGTTTGGGAGCGTCAACGTTATAGTAGTTGGGATTGGTATCGCCCTGCCTAAAACGCAACAGCCGGAAGCGGCCGTCCGTGATTTTTATACGACACATGCCACAGCCGCCACCGTGGCAGCCGAAGGGAATGACTCTGGCAAACATAAATGCCTGTGACAAAGTCTGACCGGCTTTGCATTGGCAGAGGAATACTTCATTGCCCCGCTTGACGGTAATTCTATAGCATTCCATAACAGCAACTCTCCTCTTTCAATGCCCCACTTACACAACAAAAAAGGGGCCGGCAAAGATGGAAACCGGCCCCGTGGTGCAAAAGACAAAACTTACAAAGACCTAAAGCAGCTAGTTCTCAAGCATGAGGAAATATAAAAAGTCTTTATAAATCCAGCACCAATAAATCTCCCCTGGCACGGGAACAGCAGAGCGTAATCTGTTTGTGACCGGCTTTTTCCTCGTCGGTTTGCACTGTGTCCCGGTGCTCCGCCTCACCTTCCAGTACCGGTGTCAGGCAGGCGCCACACATGCCCTGTTCGCAGGAGGTGGCCACTTCCACGCCCGCTTCAATCAGGGTTTCGGCGATGGTTTTGTCACTGGGTACGGTATAGACCGCACCGGTGCTGGCCAGCTTCACCTGGAAAGGCCTGTCACCACTCACATCCACCGCTTCAGCGGCAAAGTATTCACGATGTACGTTGCCGGCCGGCCACTGGAAGCGCTCGGTGGCACCCAGCACAAAGTTCATAAAGCCTTCCGGCCCGCAGACATAGACATGATGCCCTTCCTGCACTGTGCCCAGCACCCCGTCGATATCCAACTTTTGGTTGTCCGGGCCATTGTCAAAATGCAGGTGCACTTTGTCGGCAAAGGGTGCCGCCTGCAGCAGCGCCCGAAACGCCATGCGCTCTTCGCTGCGGGTACAATAGTGCAACTCAAAGTCAGCGCCCAAGCTGTGCAGGCGCCAAGCCATGGACAGGATCGGCGTGATACCGATACCGCCAGCGAACAGCAGTGAACGCTTGCCGCTTTCGTCCAGCTGGAAGGCGTTGCGGGGTCGGCCGATATTCAGCCGGTCCCCCACCTGGACCCGCTGGTGCACGGTACGGGAGCCACCGCGGCTGTTAGGCTCCAGCAGTACCCCAATCACATACCGGTGGGTTTCGCCGGGATCGTTACACAGCGAATACTGGCGCACCAAAGGCTCACTGGTTTCGCCCAGGCCCACCAAGTCGCCGAGGTAGACATCGACATGGGCGCCGGCTTTAAACGGTGGCAGCGGCCCGCCGTCAGGGCTGACCAGTTCCAGAGACACAATCCCTTCCGCCACAGTGGTTTTGCTGGCCACGGTAACGCTTAACACTTCGGCCTTCATGGTTGCACCGGGGCTACTGGCGTGAGAACCGGGTGTTTGCGCCTCGGGCGTTACCGGCGAGTTGGCAACCGGCTCCATCACCACAACGTTGCTACCGCCCTTGGCCAAGCGCGCGCGATACTGTTCCGGTGTCTCCGCGTTTTGATAACGCTCTTTACCCTGATTGCGGTCCACATCATGGGGTTCGGGGTGACCCGGAGGCGGCAGGTCTTCGGCCGGGTAACAGCCGAGGGTTTGCTCCTCGGGGGACAGCGGCGGACGGTAGGACAGCTCCCGCTCATTGGAGCGTTTGGCAATCAAAATATTGCCCTGCTTGTCTGTATCCAGATCCCACCACCACTTTTTCACCGGATTACGGCGGCCATTGCCCACCTTGTCATCAAACTCGGCCAACCACTCGCGGGTAAAGGGCAAGTTCATGGCGGCCCACAGGAAAGGTTTCTCCGCCAGGACTCCTTCCAGATTCCAGGGGCAGGTTTTCATGCAACGGCCACACATGGAGCCGGCGGAGTTGGTGATACGGTAGCGGGCGCACTTTTCCGAATCCGGTTTCCAGATTTCGTAACCGTTAAACATGATTTTGTCGCCGAAGGGAATGGCGGTACACGGACACTCACGGGCGCATTTTTTACACTGGTTACAGAAATCCTGCAGACCAAAATCGACGGGCTGGTCTACCGCCAGCGGCATATTGGTGGTGAGGATACCGGACTTAAAGCGCGGTCCCACAAAGGGGTTTAGCACCACTTCACCGATACGGCTCATCTCCCCCATGCCCGACAGCAGAATCAGCGGCACATGCAAAACATCCTGGTCGACCACACTGTGGGTACGGGCGGAATAACCCAGGCTGCGAATGTGGGAGCAGACGATACCGCCAACCAGTGCAGCGCGCATATAGGCGCGCATACTCTGGGCACCGGAAATCCAGTCATCACCACTGGCGCCTTCCATGGTTTCATAACCCTGGTCCACCAGAATGGAAACGGCATACTTGTGGTAGGGCTCGATCTCCGAGCCGTCGTGGTCATGGCTGTACCAGGCGTAATCGGGGATTTCACAAATACCCGCCATATCGGCGCCCAGGTAGTGCAATGCGGCTTTCACGTTGGCGGCATTTTTGACCGGATCGTCGGTACCGGGGGCGACTTGCTGTGCTTCCTGACCGTACTGCATGGGTACCATGCCACCGAGCACTGGCATCATTGCGTGACCAAACGGCGACTTGGTAATCATGCGGAATCCATCCAATTCCCTCTGGGCTTTTTTACCCAAATCTCCGATGGCGGCGCGGACAAACATATCCCCGCGCTTGGGAATGCGGGGTACATTGTCACTGTCGATATAGGTGGTGGTCTCCTGCTGGCGCTTGACCTTCTCCATGGGATAGAGACCTTGGTGGTAAGCACGCCCCTTAAACGCCTGGCCTTTCAGCGCACTCTTGGTGCCCGCTGTGCCCAGCCACCAGCTGGGTCCTTTGGCACGCCACTGCTCCGCCAGCTGCCGCGCCGCCAGCGGTTTGTCATCCGCCAGTTCGAGGGTGGTTGTGATCACCGCCACACCAAAACGATCGCCCAGGTAGGGATTGACCAGCTTGCCGTTGCTCACCTCCGCCAGACCGGCGGCTAGCAGCACTTGCTCCGAATCCACATCCGAAGCGGTCGCCGTGTGGGCCCGGGCCTCAAAGCCCAAAAAACGGATATACTGGGAGATGACCGCTGCCACTTCCGCAGCGCGCACTGCAGCGCGATGGGCCTGAGTGCCCACCAGCCATTCACCGCCAGGTTCGGTAATATCCGGGTCACGGGGAAATTCCACCAGCAGCGCCAATGCATGGCTGTGATGCGCAATGCCTTTGTCATCTTCGGTACGCTGCCAGGCGGAAGCGCCCTCCGCCACCGTCGACTTGGACATGGCGTTTTGCGACGCCCCCACGGAGTACTCTTTCTCCGCCACCACATCGAGGCTGTGGTTGCGGATCGGGTCAGCCAGTAGCGCCTGCGCAGGCAATACACAGGTGCCCGCCTGGCTGGCATCCAGAAAATAGCAGGCCGCCTTGAGATGGTTGGCGCGTTCTTTCGGATCATCCGGAATCGGCGCCTTGTTGGGCACCACCTCACCATCACGCAGCCGGTCCATCAGGTTGACGTATTCCGTCATGGCGTTGCTGAGGGATTGCGGGTTTGCCTGATTGACAAAGTCCAGTGCGGTCAGCAGCGTTTTACGCTGATAGTTGGGCAAGGTGTCTGTGCGTGCCAACGTTTCCAGAGGATAGGGGCCTAGGTGGGCGTCGCGATGTTTGTGGGAAAAGAGTTTCATGGGGCTCTCCGCGGGTGCTTCTATTTATAAAAACGTTAGCGCTGGAAGTATTGGAACTTGTCTGTCTTGCCACTCCACTCGGCAGCATCTGCAGGCACGTCGCCCTTCTCGTCAATCAACTCCCAGATGTCGGCCATCTCTTCATTAAGTGCAACAAAGTGCTGTTGGTCTGCCGGCACATCGCCGTCGCGGAAAATCGCTGTTTCCGGACAGGCGGGAACACAGACGGTGCAGTCGATGCACTCACCCGGATTGATCACCAACATATTGGGCCCTTCGTGGAAGGCGTCCACGGGGCAGACTTCCACACAGTCCATTTGTTTACATTTGATGCAGTTTTGGGTAACGACATAGGTCATGGTTGGTACCTCATTCTATTTGTAAATCTAATTATCTATGTAGGGTGGAAGTGACGTCCGAGTTGAGAAAATTACTCTGACACCGTCCAGGTATCCCCCGCCTCTAGCAGCTGCTGCAAATCCGCATTGGGCTGCTGGGCTTTGGCGTCCACCACCTGCTGGTGTACCCGCTGTTCATAGGTAGGCGCTTCAACGGCGCGGAAGACACCCACCGGTACCGGAAACTCGGGATAATCCAATTGACTCAGGGCATAACTCAACGCCGGGTTGTGCGAGTGGGCATCGTGTTTCAGGATGTCCGTTTCATCAATGTCAGCCAAGTTGACCACCTGGGGCTGCAGGTTCTTGTCGAACACTACCGCTTTGTCTTTCTGCTTGCCAAACACCAATGGCTGCCCGTGCTGCAGCTTTACAGTCTGTTCTGCGCGCACTTTTTTCTCGGCAAAATCCGCAAAGGCACCGTCGTTAAAGATATTGCAGTTCTGGTAGATTTCGACGATGGCCGAACCTTTATGCTGGGCCGCCTGTAACAGCACCTCCTGCAATAATTTCGGGTCGCGGTCGATGGCCCGGGCCACAAACGTGGCCTGGGAAGCCAACGCAATGCTAATGGGGTTTAACGGCCGCGCTACGGATCCCAGCGGGCTCGATTTGGTGCGCTTGCCCAGCTCCGAAGTGGGGCTGTACTGACCTTTGGTCAGCCCGTAGATGCGGTTATTAAACAGCAGGATCTTCACATTGAGGTTGCGCCGCAAACAGTGCATCAGGTGGTTACCGCCGATACTGAGGGAGTCGCCATCACCGGTAATTACCCAGGTCATTAACTCCGGGCGCGAGACCTGCAAACCCAGCGCCAGGGTGGGCGCCCGACCGTGGATGCTGTGAAAGCCGTAGGTGTTCATGTAGTAGGGGAAACGGCTGGAGCAGCCGATACCGGAAATAAACACCATATTTTCTTTGGGTGTGTTGGTGTCGGCACAAATCTGCGGCATCACCCGCTGCAACTGCGCCAGAATCGAATAGTCACCACAACCGGGACACCAGCGCGGCGTCTGGTCGCTGGCAAAATCCTCTTTTTGATAGTCCTGAACGCCTATGGAAGAGTCTTGAATCTGTAAAACCTGTGCTTCGCTCATTGTCTTGTCTCTTTGCCGTGTTTCACTGACGGTCTGCTGGTTTTTAAGAGTCCGACAGACTCCTAAGCTGCGGTTTGCGGCAGGTTTTCACTCAAACACTGCTGAATCTTCGCGCTGATCTCCGCGGTGTTAAAGGGTTGCCCCTGCACCTTGTTCAGGCCCACCGCATCCACCAGGTATTTCGCCCGTACCAGCAGGCGGAGCTGGCCTTGGTTGATTTCCGGAATCAGAACCTGGTCAAAGTTGCTTAACACCTCACCCAGATTTTTGGGGAAGGGATTGATGTAGCGCAGGTGCGCACAGGACACATCGAGACCTTTGGCCCACGCCTCTTCCACCGCGGCACGAATGGCACCGGCGGTACCGCCCCAACCCAGCACCAACAAACGCCCCTTGGGCTTACCGTGCACTTCCAGCTCGGAAATATCGTCGGCGATGCCGGCGATTTTCTGTTCCCGCAGGTGCACCATCAGTTCGTGGTTTTGCGGCTCCTGGTTGACATTGCCGCTGCCGTTTTCCTTTTCCAAACCACCGATGCGGTGTTCCAGGCCCGGTGTACCCGGTACCGCCCAGGGACGCGCCAAGGTTTCGGGATCGCGCTGATAGGCCTGGAAATTGTCGACATCGGTGTGATTGGCTTTGACGATGTAGGGCAGCTGTTTCACGTCGGGCACCTGCCAGGGCTCCGAGCCGTTGGCAATATAACCGTCGGACAGGAAAAACACCGGCGTCATATACTTCATGGCCAAGCGGCACGCTTCCATCGCCATGGTAAAGCAGTCCCCCGGACTTTCCGGTGCCACCACCACCAACGGGCATTCCCCGTTGCGGCCATACATGGCTTGCAACAGATCCGCCTGTTCAGTTTTGGTAGGCAGGCCGGTGGAGGGACCGCCGCGCTGCACGTTGATAATTACCACAGGCAGCTCCGTCATTACCGCCAAGCCAATGGCTTCCGACTTGAGCGCCACCCCCGGCCCACTGGTGCCGGTCACTGCCAAAGAGCCGCCATAGGCCGCCCCCACCGCCGCACCCATGGCCGCGATTTCGTCTTCGGTTTGCCCGGCAATCACACCCATATGCCGCAACTTGGCCAGCTCGTGCAAAATATCGCTGGCGGGGGTAATGGGATAGGTGCAATACATCAACTGGCGTTGGCTGGTTTGCGCCGCGGCTACCAGTCCCAAAGCAGTGGCCGTGTTGCCAGAGATACGGCGGTAACGACCCGGGGGCAGTTCAGCTTTTTCCACCCGGTAGCGACTATCAAACATCTCGGTGGTTTCGGCAAAGTTGTAACCGGCATGCAACGCCAGCGTATTGGCCTGTAACAAGACCGGTGCCTTTTTGCCAAAGCGTGCATTGATTAATTCTTCTACGAATGCCGTGTCGCGATCGAACAACCAGCACACTAAACCCAGGGTGTACATATTTTTACACAACAGTGCCTGTTGCGGTGTCAGCGCCAGTTCTTTCAACGCTTCTGCGGTCATGGTGGTGACCGGTGCCTTGTGCACGCGGTAGGCATCCAGCGTTCCGTCCTCGCGGGGATCCTGTTCCAGCCCCGCCAGTTTAAGGTTCTGTTCGGTAAAGGCATCCTCGTTCAAAATAACGGTACCGCCAGGCACCAGGTCTTTAAGATGCGCTTTTACGGCCGCCGGGTTCATGGCCACCAGCACATCCGGAGCATCGCCGGGGGTGTGCACGCGGCGGGAGCTGAAATTCAACTGAAAACTGCTGAGCCCGGCGATGGTGCCGGCCGGTGCGCGAATCTCTGCCGGAAAATCCGGCAGGGTGCTGATATCGTGCCCCAGCACAGCGGAGTCGTGGGAAAACATGGCACCGGTGGCCTGAATGCCATCACCGGAGTCACCGGCGAAGCGGATAATCACCTGACTGAGTGGGGTGGGCGCTTGAGACACATCTTGCTCCTCTTCATTTCCAGGCCCTTTCTTTTACATCATGGACCCGGTTTTGTTTTTTGAGTACTGGTTAGTACTCGTATTAAGAGCAGAATCTGTGCCAGCTGCGCATAAGTCAAAACTTTTCCTTTAATATCAGCAAGTTAATAAAGCTCTTAGGCCAGAATTGAGGTTGTTACAAACAGCAATGTCCTCACAATTTGATTCAATTGCTCAATCTGCCTTTACCATTTGATAAAGTGATAAACCTTGATGATGCCCCATCAACGACCATTCAAATCCGTTAACTGCATTAAGTCCCGGTATTGTCGTCATTGAGTGCGATTGGTACAGAGATTGCTAAACTTCTCCTTAACGCAACGTGATTGTTCTGAGGTAAAACCTTGACCGTTTCCACCCACAAAATCGAAAAACAGCAACAGCGGCGTCAGGAGATTCTGCTCGTGGCTGCGGACCTGATTGGTCGCGACGGCTACGGAGCCACCAGTCTCGATGCCATTGTCGAAGCCGCCGGCTGTTCCAAATCCACCATCTATAAACTGTTTGGCAATAAGAAGGGACTGCTGGAAGCGCTGACCGAAGAAATTACCAAAGACCTGGCAACCGTTCTCTATAAACTCGAATTGGCAAAGCTGGATATTGAAGCGCTATTGACTGTGTACGCGGAACAGGCCTTGACCCTGATCTTGTCGGAAAAACATATCGCTGTGGTCAAAGCCATTATTACCGAAACCTGGCAATTCCCGGAATTGGGCACGGGTTACTATCGTTTGGGACCTTATTCGGCCCAACATCAATTGGCCGTTTATCTGGGCAAAGTTGCCGCCGCCGGGCAACTTAACGTTAAAGATCCGGAAGCCGCCGCAGTACGTTTTTTTGGTCTGTTGTTGTGGGATTTGATGATGCCGATGATAGTGGGGGCCAAACCGTTTTTGACCCAGGAGCAGGTCAAGGAACATGCGGCCGAGACAGTATCCAGCTTTCTGTTGATGTATGCCAATTAGACGAATAGGCCAGTACCATTAGCCCAATTGACTTCTTGCAAAAAAAGAAAAATAGTTGTATCTAAGTACTCCGCATTGATGGGAAAGAATAAAACATAAAGGATAAAAGAAAGGACGCCTTATGGAATTATTCAATACGTTGCTCTACAGTTTTGGCATTGTCCTGCTCGCGGCAATCTTATTGGTTTTAGGCTTGGCCGCTTTGGCAACCGTGATCGGCTGGTTTCGGTTACCCACTGTCATCCCCCTCGACGATCGGAAAGCAGCCATCAAGCAGTGGTGGCAAGTGGGAATCCCCTATGGAGGGGGCGTTCTGCTCACTTATTTCCCGATGGGTATGCTGGTGGCGGCAACTGCTCGCCCTTCGGTGAACCACCTGGGAGAGTTCTATACGGAACACTCCGATGAATACAAAATGAAAGGCTCCAGTGGCCATCATGTCTATATGGCATCGCCCAATCGGTTTTTGGACCCCTGGAACAATTATGAAGACGGAACCGCGGGCGAAGGTAGCGGAAAACACTCGGCTCGAGTCCAGGGCGATGAATACAGTTGGTGGAACCAATATGCCTGGACCTGCCGAAATCCCTTTAACAAAGCCAAGCGTACCAGTGAATTCTTCGCCTGCTTTGTGAATGACTGCGACATTGAATATTGGGGCAAGGAACGACTCAGCGATAAAGAAGACAATCCTTCGACCAAGGGGTGGTATTTTGTAAAAGCCACCCACCGAGGCACGGGTAGAGTGTATTACGGGTACCGGTCTGTCACCTTGTTAAAGGTTAAGACCGGTGAAGAACCTCGTGTGCGTCAGGTCAATATCGGATTTAAACTTAAGCCAACTCATGCGCATCAAACGCAAGACGCGGATGATCTGGATAAGGCCTTTACGTTGCGGGTGCAGTTTAGCAGCAAGATCAATTAGATTTTTTTGGATCTGTCCCCATTTTCAGTCCCCATTTTCACTCACCGGCACTGGCGCCGTCAGCGCCATTACCAGAAACGGTGACTTCCAAACACTTCATCTCCTCACGAATAGCCTGGTGGAGCTCATCCACCTGCACCAGCATATCGGTCATGACCTGCATATAGGGAATCAGGGGCGGGCTGTCGATCCAACTGGGCGAGGCGCATTGCAGCAGGCTGGCCATGGCGCGCAGCTGGTCAATCAGGCAATCCAGCTCATCCCAACAATTCTGCAAACTCTCGACATTACAGGACGTCTGTGTTGCTTGCATCCTTGCTCTCCTCCTTTACTAGTTGGTTGCGCAATTTCGTAGATGGGATTCGTCCCATGGGTGGTACTGAACGATCAAACTAAGTATATCTTAGTCTATTCGAAATGCTAAGCAACTCTTAGCACCAATTTTGCTTTAAAGACTGGAATCTCTCGCTTAGCATAACAACAATCGACAGTGGCCCTTAAGTGATCTCAATGAGTGGCATGAAACAGAAGTCTCCCTTTCCCAAACGCCTGAAACAGGCGCGAACCAGAGTCGGCCTATCCCAGCGGGAGCTGGGCGTCCGCGCGGGTATCGATGAATTCTCCGCCAGCGCCCGGATGAACCAGTATGAAAAGGGTGTACACGCGCCGGATTACCACATGGCCCAGCGCATCGCTGCGCAGTTGCAGGTGCCAACCTGCTATTTGTTTTGCGAGGAGGATGACATTGCGAACATGATCACCGCGTATGCCCAAGGGACAGTCGAGCAGCGGCAGCAGGCACTGGATAGTTTGCTGGGAAAAAAAGTGGCGGAGCAGGCTCCAGACTATTTGGACGACTGATCTGAATCGTCGATAAGGGTTATATAGCTTTAGAATTGCCCTTTGTTTGACCATATACTATAGTCGCCCGGCACATTTGAGAGTGGCAATCGGCCAAGTTTTTGCCCTTTGCCCGAGTGTTGTATCAGGATGGTTGCCATTTAATTTTAAGGACAGGGTAACAGGATGTTAAATTAACCCAATGACATGGACGTCTAGGTACACGGATGTACCGTACTTTCTAACATTAATTAGAATAACCAAAATAAAGGAGTAGGTGCTTGTGTTAAAGCGTCTATTTACAAGGAAAGTCGATGCCTCTTGTCAACACCAATATATTCCGAATCGATAGCCGTTATTTTAAGGCTTTTATGGCGGTTGCCGAGCATAAGAGTTTTACATTAGCTGCGGATAGGGCCGGAATGACACAAAGTGTTGTCTCCGATCATATCGCAAAACTTGAACATCAATTAAAACATACACTCATTATTCGAACCAGCAAACCCAATAAGGATGCTGTTCTTACCGATGCTGGGAAAATGCTTTTTCAGTACATTCTGCAACAGATTGATAATCTCAGCGAATTGTTCTTTAACATCGATCAACGTTTAGAGACCCTGGAAGGGCCTGTTCAGTTTTCGTTACCGCCGAGCTGTTCGAGGTCGCCTTGGTTTAGACAAGTTCTGGCAATCTACCAGCAGCTTCAAGGTATAGAATTAAAAATTGATTTTTCGTTAAACAATGACACCTATGATGCCGTATCCGATGGTCGTTACCACTTTGGCTTGATGACCGAAAAAGTCGAAAGCCTGCATGTGCACTATCAACACGTATTCACTGAAGAGTATGTTGCGGTCACAGCCCCGATCATTGGCGTGGAATATTTGTCTTATGAAAACATTGTCAATCAGCGGTTTATTGTATACCCCGGTGTGGAGACCTATACCACGCGCTGGCTTGAACATCACTTGCCCCATTCCACCCATGCCGGTGTGCATGCATTTCAGCGACGATGTGAAATAAATACCATAGAAGGTGCCGTAACAATGTTAATCACTGGGCATGGATTGTCGATAATGCCGAGGCACTATATCGAGGATGATCTCGAAAGGGGAACGCTTACCACTATTGCTGATACTGACCATAACCCACTCTTTAGGCCGGTTTATTTAGCCTACATCAATTCCATCGCGCTGCCGCTTCGTGTCAAAACACTTATTGATATTGCGATCGATCCACAGAAAGGAGTTCAGTTAGAGGTCGAAAGAGTGCTGGCGTAAACTATCTCTTATATTTTTGTATTTTTGGCCATGTTTAGCAGCGCAGCACCTGTACCCCCCACACAGATACAAAAGATTGCCCATAGCATGAAGCATTAAAGAAAAGTCTGTGAAATATTAGCTACTACTTTGATAAATAAGTGTATTTTTAGACGTAAGAAGCCCGTTGAGTCCACTTAATCCCCACATAAATACAACTTTGGAATTCGTACATCAACGACAAAGGGCGGTTAAAGACTCAAAAAGCTCAATTCACCAGGATTTTGATCACCAGGGCAGGCTGTAGGGAGTTGATTTTTAAATCAGCGAGACGATCTACCTACTATTAACCCCCCTACTTTTACAATTCGCCCCCCCCTTAAAATACAAACCCTTTGGATTCCCCCCAGAAAATTACAACGATAAATAAGAAAGTCTGGAGATCAGCCGTCAAAATCGTTTTTCCGTTCTAATGTGCAGACTGCGTCCTTGCGTTAGCCCCACTAAAATTACAACAAACTGCGAAATACCCCCCACCTAAATACAATTCCCATGGCTATTCTCTGCCCTTACCCATACTATTCCTCAAGCTTATTGTATTTAGTACTGGGTTAATAAAGAGATCCTCCTTAATCCCCCTGAAAATACAATTTTAGCCCTGGCCGGCTGCCCGATATATAACCAACTCTCCAAAGAAATGGCTGGAAATCCCAAAAAATTGTTGTATTTAATACCGGAATAACAAGCTCCCCCCCTATATTGACAATAACCGGTGTGGAACTCAGCCACTGCAAATTCGGGTTGTCTAAATATCAGACAACGAGGGTAAAATACGATCACTTCCCGAGCGGACTTATAAAGACTGAACTTCTGTTGTGTAATAAACAGCCAAAACAGAAAGCGTTTTTGTATTTAGTGCGGGGTTTAATCAAAACTAGAGGTTTGTCCCCCGAAAAATACAATCCAATAAGTGGAATTGCGTGAAATTTGAGCAGAACCCTGATTAAACACAATTGTGCTCGACAAAAATGGTAGACGGTTTATATTTTTTGCCCATTTATCATTATGTAAGTAAAAAAATCAGCCGCAATGACAATCATGGAAAAAAATTTAACCAGGCTACTCACATAACATACATACATAATCATGTTTAACCTGTTTTACTTGTTACTTGTTGTACTTGTTATACTTGTTAGAGAGCGCTAACTAGCTGAAAAATAAAAAGAAAAAAACGTTAAGGCGGTAGTAAATACAATTTCCCCCTCTCTAAATACAACAAAGCGGGTGTGATTTTGCTTAACGTGTCTAAAATTACAAAATACCCCCAGTAAAAAACGCATTCATCACGCAATACATACACTTATCCCCCCTATAAATACAGCAATTGGCTAAAATATGATCAGGCGTCTATGTTGCAGCTTAACATGGTATTTTTTACAATGGTCCTCAGTTAAAGTGACTGTTTTTACAATAAGTCATTTATTGATCTGCCTGCTTAAGTCGGCAGCTTTTGTGGAACGATAATAACCATTGGGATTTTGGCATGGGGCAAAAACAAAAAAATACGGCAGACATGTTCCCTGCAGAGCTGGCGGCTGAATCTGTTCATCATCAGAAACTTGTTGTTAGTAAATCCAACAAGTTGGTAGATGCGTTTACCAAGCTGACAAAAAATGAGTATAAATTGTTGGCGGCGTGTATCGCCAAAATTAATCCGCAATATGATTACCAAGGCAAGCGAATCGTCATTGAACTGACAACGCCTCAAATCGCAGCGCTTACCGGTATTGACCCCACCAACGTCTACAAATTTCTTGATAAAGCGGCAAAAAGCTACCACACCCAAGCGATAGAAACGCCTGGAAAGTTGGACGGCGAGGTAGACTATATCAATATCGCACACCGTTCGAGATATATGCCCGAAAAAGGCATATTTCGCATCGAGTTTCATGAGCTGATGCAAGATGAGTTGGTGCAGCTAGCGTCCTACACCAGTTACGAGCTCCGTTTTTTGGTTTCTCTGTCATCCAAGTATTCCATGCACCTGTATGAGCACATCACCAAGTCGATGAATAAAAAGATAGCAGGGAAACAGAACATCAAGATAATACTGCCAGAACTGCAGTACTCGCTCGGCATCATCGATATAGACGGTAATCCTAAAATTGATTATCTCATACCGTTTAATGAATTTAAGCGACGGGTCCTGGTGCCAGGTCTCGCAGAAATCGATGAGAATACAGATATCTGTTTTAAAAAGGATGAAAACGGAGATGTTGAATTTATCCCTCACCGAAGAGGCCGGAAATTCTATTTATTGGAGATGGTGGTTTGGCGTAAAGGCGAATCGTTGCCCGATGCCTCGCTCGAAGACAAGATGATTGCCCTGGGTATTACCAAGGGCGCAGCAAATGCGATCATTCAGAGAAACGATACCCATAAAGTAGAAAGAAACGTCGAATACCTCGACGATTGTCTCGCTGAAGGAAAGGCCATTAAAAGCGCGGGTGGTTTTTTACAATATCTGCTTAAGTATGATGTGGCGGCCTTACCGCAAGTCGCCAATCCGTTTTCACCACGTTACAAGGATAATAAAGCGGCGCAAGCTTTTGTGCGGCAAATACTGGTACCCAATTGGTGGGAGATCCCTGCTGAAACACGTGAGGACATAGAACAAAACGGTATCAAGGATGCAGCAGAATCCGAAGTATCTACACTGTTTGGCCACTTTAAAACGTCGTTCGACAACGTTGGCCTGGAGGATACATTGTTGGAATTTAACGAAGAAGTGATGCGTCAAATCTTGGTTGACGGATTACCGATGGACGAAGTGTTGTACGGTGTGACAGCAGATTAGGTAGTGACACAGTGACGCACAGCAACAGCTTTGTGTCACGATACGCAATTTTTTTCTTCGTGTGATATTTGGTTGAAAAAAAGCTTGCGTGTCACATAGGGGCGTGTGATACTCGCGAAAAATTGCCGAAAGGATGCCTTCATGACCATTGCAGCTGACCCAACTTCCATTGAGCAACTGCGGCATTGGGTTCAAATGTGCGACAACGTACTTATGAATCTGCAGATAACCGCGGATGAATCAGTCGATGAAGCTGCTCGCTTCATAACGGGTGCTGAAGCCCTCAAGCTGACCGGACTCAAAGCCCTCTCAACGCTGTACAAATACGAGAATGAAATGAAGGATTTTCCCGCGCCTCATAAGGATGAGGAGGGGAATCGTTTGGGGCACACCATCGACCAGATCCATCAAATACAGCGTTTATTAGGGACGGGTCCGGGGCGCAAGGAGGGCGATCCAACACTTTATATTGCATCAGCCAACCAAAAAGGCGGTTGCCAAAAGAGCACCAATTGCCAAAACGTTGGTGCTTATGCAGCGTACCTTGGCTACAAGGTACTTATTGTCGATATCGACCCGCAAGCCAGTATCACCCTCCATCTAGGGTATTTACCCGATAAGGACATAGGTTACTACGACACCGTTGGGCCCTATTTGCACGGCGAATTTGAAATAGAAGTTGTTGAAGATGGGGAGACCCGTTTGCTGCCCCTTCCGGAGCTCGAATCGGTAATTAAACATACCAATATCCACGGTATGGATGTATTACCCGCATCACTCCATTTGGGCCAGGTAGAAAACTCTTTAACCTCTACTGTTGTACAAGCCTACAATAGCGATGACCATTTGGAAGCCCAGGAGGTTTTCCACCGACTGCGTACCGTTCTTCAGGAAGTTGAAGAGGATTACGACTTAATCATTGTAGATGGTACCCCTTCTCTGGGTATCCTGCCGCTCAATCTGTTGACGGCTGCAGATGTCTGTATTGTGCCCGTTCCGACAGAAATCCCTGATTTTGCCTCTACGCGTTCATTCCTGGAATTGCTGGCCGATTACCTGGAATCCTATCAGACAATGTTTAACCAAGATTTACCCGCGCCCGAGCTTCTGTTTTTGCCGACGAAGTTTGGTGGCAATACCAGTCAGACACGGGTATCGAAAATGATTAATCGTTGTTTGAAGGAGATCTTTGAAACCAACGCCATACAAACGGCGATCATGAAACACGATGCCGCGATCGGGCTTGCGCAAACCCATAAGGTCTGCCCTTTTAGCACAGATTTTTCCAAACTGCCGTCCTTGACCCGAACAGTTGAACGCAAGCGCGCCAAAGATCAGCAAAAGCGTTTAGTCGAGAACCTCGAGATGGCGTACAGCGAAATATTGGAAAGAGCAATCGGCAAACGTTGGCCGTCACGGATAGCAGAGCTTGAAGCGAAAGGAGTGGTTGTATAATGACAACGAAAAAATCAACGCAAGCCAGCAGCATCTTCAATACCTCTGTCTCTATCACCTCTGCGCCTGGCGAAAAGAAAAGAAATACCAGCGCTATAGCCAAGGCAGTTGGTCCCAAGCCCTCTGTATCCAAGGTGGCAGGAACCGGCATCAAGGCGGAAAAATCTTTTACCCGGGTGACGTTGCCGCTGACGCTACCGACATCGGGGAAAACGATAAAGACACGTCTTGTCGATGTGAATCCGGAAGATTGTGAAGTCATTGGCTCTAACCGCCGAGATCCAAGTCTGCTTTCGCTGCAAGATCCAGAGCTTAAGGAGATCTATGACGATATCTGGGAAAACAAGCAGCGTGATCCCGTATTAATTCGTCCGCATCCAGATACGAACTCGGCCAAGCCGTATCAGCTTATCTACGGCTCGACTCGGCGCTTTCTTGTTAACGAGATTAGAAAGGTTGAGCCTGAACGCCTGCTCAAGGCATGGCTGGGCGAGATTCCTGACGCAGACGCGGAGATGTTGTCAGTCCAGGAAAACCGGCTGCGCCGTAAAGAGTCTCCCTATGAGAATGCGAGATATGTACGTTCCGCGGTGGATACCTACGTATCGGCGGGCCAGGCTTTACTCGATGCTTACGAGCTGGTAGCCAAACAAAACAAATGGAAGAGCGACAATGTGCGGAAGTTGTACCGCTTGAGCGATGTGCCAAGGGAAGTGGTCAAAAAGCTCAATTCGCCACACCGTTTATCGATCAACGATGGCAACGCCATTTTGCGTATGTACGATGAGTATGGAGACGGCAACGTATCCAACATTGTGACACCGTTGAAGGATGGGTACTTTGAATCAACCGGACAGTTACTCAAATTAATCAAAGAAAAGCTTCGCCCGTCATCATCTGAGGCAACTGCACTTAAAAGTCAAAAGCCGCTTGCCCTTAAGATGTCTGCAGGCAAGACGGGAAAGATCACGAGAAACCGGGCAGATAAGAATAAAATTAAAATCGATGTGGCGGGTGTGTGTGACTCGGATATTGAGAAAATTATGGTGTTTCTACAAAAGCTGTAGACAGTTCAACAGCACCCATGTCATCGCCGGGTTTGGCACCCTGCGCCGTAATGACTCCCCCTGCCCTTCCAGGGTGAAACCAAAAGAAAAAACAGCCAGGCCGTAGCAACTCTTTAATAAGGGCGTACTACGGCTTGTTTTGGGGTGGTAACCGTTACCAGTACATGGCTGCATCGATAAAAGTCCAATAAAATCAAAGGGTTGCGAGACGAGGTTCGGCTCTGGGGTAGCAAAATTGCTACCCCCTTAGTAAAGTATCCCAGCTGCCTTTATTGTCACGCAACGATGTGGCCGCATGTGTAGGTGGATTCGATTAAGTTCACTGTGAAGCTATTTCCAGCCATAGATATAACTTATTGAATTCCAACGAGTTTTTTCGTCAAACAGCGCTTGAAGATGCTGTGAGAATCCTATACTGTCTCCATGTGGAGACAGTATAAGGATGACAAGATGGAACTAGAGTTCAGAGATGTTCACATCGACCTGTTGGCTCTGACGGTCGATCAAAAAAAACGGCCCCTTACAAATACCGAAGCCCAGTTAATCAAGGAATATTCGGATGAGCTGTATGTGACCCGAGGGGTGGTTCTGGCAAAAAGGGGGAAGCCCGGCGCTCGATACAGTATTGTCAGTGGTGCTGAAGTTGTCAGGTGTGCACTGAAGGCTGGCATTGAATATATCCCCTGCCTTATCAGTGATGACTTCACCGAGATGTTTGTCAGCCTTCTGTCTACAGCGCTCGATAAAGAAGCCGACGAAAAAAGTCACAAGCCAGAGGATGCTATTCGAGCAGCTATCGACAAATACGCACTGATAAAGGGGCAGAGCCTCTCGTTCAGGAAGGCGGAAACGCTGGGAAAGCTGGGCAAAAAAAGCACTCTCTATACGCAGAAACGACTGGCTAAAAATCTCGCGCCCGAAGTACAAGCGCTTATTCGCAGTGGGAAACTGGGGAAATCAGCGGGGAGGAGTATCAGCTACGTAGCAAGTGACAAGCAATACGCACTTGCGCTTAAAGCCATCGAAAATAATTGGACAGTGCGCGACATCGATCTTGCGCGAACCAATGCCGCGGATTCACCCATCTCAAAAAAGCTGAATAATGACGTCCGGCACCTGCAAGCAGAACTGGAAAAGGCTTCTGGATACAGTGTATCCATCTTACCCAAAACCGAGCAAACAGGAGTGGTCAGGTTTTTCTTTTATGGTGCTTACGAACTGGAGAACATCGCCAAGATACTGGGTTTAATAAAGTCGGATTACAGCTACAAAATAGTGGGCGTGCAACATACGGCTCCAGGGCCAGAAAAGCCGTCAACCCTGGAGTTGAAATATACGACCCTTGACCTGATTGATGAACTGAGGGCTGCAATAGCATTTTTGCTAGCCGCTCAAACGTAAGCATTTCTATAACTTGCTGTTTTATAAGGATTTTTGTTGGAAAGCATCAAAAGTGGTAACGGTTACCACTCAGCTTTTTTGACGCTTAGTCTAGGCTAAAGAGTATGGTGTCCGAGAAACTAGCACTGAAAAGAAAGAGCTTGCGAGCCATAGAGTTGATCCAGTTTATTCTGGGAAGTGGCATCGTGGCTTATTCCTTATTTGTTCTTATTTTTGAGCAAGGTGCAAATTACCTTTTTTATGTAAGCACGCTAGTGCTGGGGGTTGGCTTTCTCTCAGCGGCCTTTTTGTTGGCGGTGAATAACCATCTCTACAGAGTAACGGCTACGGCTTCCTTTATTGCGCTGTTAATCTTGGTGATTCTGCTGGCTAAAATACGCGTCATTATAGGCGTCGCAGGTATCTTTGTTCTTGGCGTCATGTATCTGCTTTATATTCATCCGCCGAATCAGGATTACTATGCTTGGACGAAAGGCCCTGCCAAGTAACAAAAACGCAAACAAAAACGGGGACAGATCAGAGGACTGTTTAACACAGCGTCATACATAAAAGGAGATCGTACCGTCTATGAAACCAAGAATCAGCATGATTACACTCGGTGTTCACGACCTTGAAGCAGCGATAACCTTCTATGAAAAAGGGCTTGGTTTTCCGCGAATGGATTCCCCGCCAGAGGTGGCTTTCTTTACGCTAAATGGCACTTGGCTGGGCTTATATGGCCGAGATGCGCTTGCAGCAGACGCTGAGGTTTGCGCTAGAGGCGAGGGCTTTGAAGGGTTTTCGTTAGCCCACAATGTCGCATCCGAAAAAGAAGTTGATGAAGTGATATCCCAGGCCGTGACCGCCGGTGCTACCTTGGTGAAGGAACCGCAAAAGGTGTTTTGGGGTGGCTACAGCGGTTATTTCAAGGACCTTGATGGTCACCTATGGGAGGTGGCACACAATCCGTTATTCTGGGTGGGGCCCGAAGATGATTAGGCGCTGCATTTCCATACTTATTTGTTGCTCAGTCATTGGCGTGATCTATAAATTTTGTAGGCTTTTCGGCTTTTCTCGGGCAGCGACGATCCAGTAATAGTGCTTGTTGCTGCGCTGGCGGGTAAGTAGAGCGGGCGGCTTTTAGTTGACGGGACTGCTTTAACCACCCGTCATATTCGTGAGGTTTCGGCAAGCATCAGTGACGTAGCGTAGCACCCCTCCTATCATCGGGTCCTGTTTATCACACAGCAGGAGCCCAACCCATGACATTCGAGACCGAAGTCGTCGACAAAGCTGGCCAGG
>Ga0213841_1000343_pt1 | contig 63012 bp, 61 predicted proteins | sample SWPATP23_FD_160125 | JGI IMG/M metagenome (GOLD analysis project Ga0213841, IMG submission 160125) | Coastal seawater microbial communities from Marineland, Florida, United States - SWPA TP2 #3 | ecosystem: Environmental > Aquatic > Marine > Coastal | place: USA: Florida | collected 2016-08-14
AGGAATTCAGTGAACTATCGATGAGCGTGGGCTAACACCAAGTTTTTTGCAAAATTGATGGGAGCTAATATTCCTGCGCAGGCAGGAACTGTGTTCCTGTGCGCGTAATTCAGTCCAAAGTCCAATTGTATGTGCGACGATAGCAACTGTGTAGAATTGTTAATCATCTGCTCGAAAAAGCCGTCGACTAAAGCATAGAGAAATATAAAGGCCGCCATACCGAAGGCGGTGGCTCCTCCCGTAAGGGCCGAGCGCCGGGGATTGCGAAACAGATTACGCCAGGCCAACTGTAGCCACAACCAGCGGGCCGGCAATACCAACCACCTCTCGATACGACCCGCAATCCGCGCGCGGGGAGTGATACCCCGAATGGCTTGTACAGGATCCATGCGTGCGGCACGCCAGGCAGGTGGCAGTGCCGGCAGCAAGCAAACAAGAAACACAACGGCGGAGGTCAGTAACAGATGATCAAGGCGCAGCAAAGGATACACGATACCGGAAAGGCCGGGCATCGCCTCGCTATAGGCAGACAAGTCCATTCCCTGGACCGACCAGTAATAGGTAAAACCGATACCGATAATATTGCCCGCCACCAATCCCAGGCAAGCCAATATCAAGGACTCCCACAACACCAGTGTCAACACTTGGGAGCCTTGCGTACCCAGCGCCCGCATCACGCCTATCTCGCGCAGGCGCTCCATCACCGACATCAACAGGGTATTGGCGATACCCGCTGCGACGACGATAAACACCACCCAGAGCACTATATACGCGACGGCTTCATGGAATGCCACCGCCTGAACGACCGATGGCAACAATCGAAACCAGGGGTAGACCTCGTAGCCGTCGCCGAGGTGCTGTTGCAGCCTTTGGTCGATGGCTGCTACTGCCTGCCGGTTGTCCACCCGGAGGACCCAAGATGTGTGCCGTCCCCACAATGAGTACAGGTCCTGGGCACTCACCAGTGGAAGAATCACCAGGTTTTCGTCCAGCACATCAATACCGGTATCAAACAGCCCCACCAAGCGAAAGCGGTCGGCGCCGATGGACCCATCGGCAGCCTGGACAACCAGATCGACGCTATCCCCAACACCGACCGCTAACTCCCGCGCAAGGTTGTCACCCAGAACCAGTTCCAGCGGCGCTCCGGAGAGATACCGTCCCTCGAACAGGGTTCTGTGTAAGGTCGTGACTCGGGTTTCCTGCTCGGGCTCAACACCAAAGATCATCGCGGTCGCTGAATGTTGAGCGGCGCTTACCAGTGCGCCGCCCTCGACCCGGGGCGTTACCAACAGCCCCTCAGTGATGGTGCTCAGCTCGCCGGGCATCGCCGCCTCCATCGCCAGGGCCAGCGCCTTGTCTTCGTGATAGCCACGACGGTGCACCTTAAGATGACCAGTCAGGTATTGAATATTGTTGACGATCATCTGTTCATTGACGCCGTCGATAAATGCCCAGACAAAGACCAGAGCCCATACTCCAACGGCGATCGCCGCCAAGGTAATCCCCGAGCGTTTCGGGTTGCGCCACAGGTTACGAAAGGCTAGGGACAACATCCGCAACAACCGGTTTTTCTGGCCTGTTCCCCTTTCACCAGCTCTTTGAGATCCTTGTCCTGATCCAGTTCAATCCGACCGTCCCGCAAATACACGATTCGCCGGGCGCGCTCCATCACCATGGTATCATGAGTGGAAAACAGAAAGGTTATGCCGTGCTGTTGATTCAGCTCGCGCATTAAGTCCAATAGCGCGGCTCCCGTTTTGCTGTCGAGGTTGGCGGTGGGTTCATCGGCCAGCACTATGGCAGGTTTGCTGACGATGGCTCTGGCCACAGCCACCCGTTGCTGCTGGCCGCCCGACATTTCATTAGGGCGACGGTGGGCCATCGCCGACAGCCCTACTTCCGACAAGACCTCCTCAGCCCGCCGACGTCGCTCAGCGGCATTAATTTTCTGCAACAGCATCACATATTCGACGTTTTCCAGCGCCGACAAGACCGGGATCAAGTTGTACTCCTGAAAAATAAAACCGATTTTCCACAGTCGTAAGCGGGTAAGTGCCGTGCGGTTCAAGGCGGTAATTTCCGTTCCATCGATATGAATCGTACCGGTATCCGGTGTATCCAGGCCGCCGACCTGGTTGAGCAGGGTTGTTTTTCCCGAACCCGATGGCCCAACCATAGCCGTAAATTCCCCTGGTTCTATGGTGAGCGTCACGTCGTCGAGCGCTTTGATCTGGGTGTCACCGGATTGAAAAATCCGCGATACCGATTGCATACTAACAATACTCATCGATTAGGCTCTTTTAATGGATTGTCACTATTGTTGCTATCACGTTGAGAGGCAAAATCTTGCGGAATTTCGCAAAAACCCTGTGGCTCAACATCAAATGCCGCATTAAACGTGCTGGACATATTTTGAAAAGCAATGAGTGCCGTCAGCTCCACGATTTCATCTTCGTTAAAATGCCGACGCAGGCAGGCCCGATCCTCTTCTATCACTTGCTCTTCCGATAAGGTCATCACTTCAGCATAGTGGAGAGCAGCTTTTTCACGTTCCGTGTACAGATCACTGTTACGAAACGACGTCAAATCACGGAGTTTCTTTTCACTGCCACCGCGCTTCAAAACCATCATGGAATTGATATCCACACAAAAGCGACACCAATTGATTTGTGACACTTTCACAGTGATCAACGACCTTAGGGCAGGCTCAATTGGTGAGGATTTGCGATCAAGTGCACCATAGAGCAACGCCAGGGCGCTGAAGACCATGGGACTTTTGGCCCATAACTTTGCTGGTTCCAATACCCTGCCGTACCGCCTTTTTTGATGCCAAAAAAACAGTCTGATGTACCAGGGATACGTGTGTGTATTGCGCGTTTTAGCCTTCATTTTAATAGCAGCCTGCTTTACCCCGCTACGCTGACCACATACTTCGTATGCTCCTGCAAATGTACCCGCATGCCCTCTAACGCCTCCGGATCACCGTGAACTAGCTGAATCCCTGTCGAGGCCTCCAACTCGGAATATGGATCCGGTAACGGTTTCAGTGCCGCCTAAAAACGTGATATTCATGATTCTTCCCCTGATATCCGGAGAAACTCAGCAATGGGTCCAACGAGTTGTGATGTTACGTCGACGGCATTGGAGGCATGGGGTATCGTGTTTGTCGTAACCAAGGCTTCCAGCCCCGCAGCCTTCAGCTCGCTTTCTGCATGGTCAGCAAAGATGCCGTGAACCGCAGCGCATTGAATGTTTGTAACACTCCTCGATTGCAATGATTTAATGCATTCCAGAATCGTTTGCCCGCTGGATATGACATCGTCGATGATCACCGCGGTTAGACCCAAGTGCTGGCGCAGTGACGGTAATATAATCCTAACCTGCCGGTCGCCGAACCGCTGCTTGGAGCCTATTACATAAGGGTGTCCGCTGTACTGTGCAATCTCAGATACCCATTGCTCGCTCTCCGAATCCGGGCCAACGAGTAACAGGTTGGATTGCGACTTTAGCCACTGAGCCAATACCGGTGCCCCTTGAACGACGCGACAGGGCACGCTATAGATCTCCTCCAATGAGTGGTAACGGTGCAGGTGCGGATCCACTGTTACCAACCAGTCAATATGATTTGATAGTGCGCTGGCAAATATTCGAGAGGTTACCGCCTCCCCTTCGACGAATCGGCGATCCTGTCGCATATAACTCAAGTAAGGTGCGACCACCCCGACGCTGGTTGCGCCCAGCTCCCGCAGGGTCTCCAGTAAAAACAGCAGAGGCAAATATTTTTCATTGGGGTGTGATAAATCGGCAATCACCACACAGGGCTGATCAGTAACTGACGTAATAATACGCAGATAGGACTCACCGTCCGGGAAACAACGGGTATCATATACCCCCGGTTGCCCGCCCAGTGCTTCTGTCAACGTTTTTGCCAAGACGTGTGGCTGCAGAGAGAACACCAGAGGTGGAATAATGGCTTGAGTATCTGTCTGGCTCATACAGCCTCCGCAAAGGAAAAAATCGACGTCTGGCGATAAAAATCGAGTGCGTAGTCACGCTCCCCAGTAGAATCGCTGTAGAGCGTAAACAACGCATCCTTTGGTGTAATGACCTTCCCCACACGCACGTGGAGTCTAAGGCCAGCCGCAGGTGTCGAAGGGGCCCCGGCCAATTTGGCCAAGCGCGATAATTGGCGGTTATCAATAGCTGTCACTCTCCCGCCACCGGAAGCATATTCCGTATGTCGAAATTTCGCCTCTGGTAACTGTTTCAAACCACCCTGCGCAGTTGCAATGCGCTGAAACTGCTGCCAGGCACTCCCGCTATCAAGCAGATTTCCTGCTCGCGCGTAACCCCGTTCATAGTTATCCTTGCCGGCCAAGGCAAACAGATGGGCTGCCAGGAATAAGGCGCGCTCTCGCAAATCCTGGGGAGCGGTTTCTTTACACTGCAAAACCGCCAAAACATCCCGCGCCTCTTCAACCGGCCCAATGCCTTTACCGACGGGTTGACTGCCATCTGTGATCAGACAGCGAATATAAATGCCGCAGGCCGCACCCACTTGGGTGAAGAGCGACGCCAATCGTTCCGCCTCTGCTTGACTGCGCACTTTGGCGGTATCCCCCACAGGGATATCAATAACGGCATGGGTGGAACCCGCCGCAATTTTTTTTGAAAGCACCGATGCGATGAGCTGACCTTCGCCATCCAGATCCAGGGCGCGCTCTATACGGATCAGCAAGTCATCGGCGGGGCTCAGGTTCACCGCGCCCCCCCAAGCCAGGCACCCCTTGGTCTCTGCTACCACACGCTGAATATCCGATAACTTAAGATTGACATCCGTAATCGCCTCCACGGTGTCTGCGGTACCTGCTGGCGAGGTAATCGCCCGCGATGAGGTTTTTGGAATGACCAATCCACCGGCGCTGACAATCGAGACCACCAAGGGCGTTGTGCGGTTGCCCGGTAAACCACCAATACAGTGCTTATCCAAAATTTGTGGGTGACCTGGCCACCGTAACTTTTCACCACAGGACACCATGGCTTTGGTCAAGTCAATAATTTCATCAACATCCAATCGACTACCCGCACAAACACTGAGAAAGCTGGCGATTTCAATATCACTGTAGCGATGCGCGCTGATATCGCTCACAATATCGCTAATCTCTAGTTCACTCAGCTTGTGGCCAAAGATCTTCTTGCGTACGCTGCGAAGCGACCTGATGACCGGGGCATGCCTGATCATCACTGGATCTCCATTTCCAACCTGAAGTCGCTCCATGGCGATTTTCGACAAGCCCGCAGAGCCGTGATCCAACCCGCCTTCATCGACCACATTCAGCGTAGCAATGATCGAATTCTGCTGATACTGAAGTGCGACACGACTACTGGCCGAGAAGCCCTCAGCTCGACAGATATGACAATCCCGACCCATATACACCACTGGCTCTTGATGGGTATCTATCCCCATGTCCACCACTGTTAAACTGTTCATTGACCTACTCATAACGACTTCTCGAATAGTAACTTCTTCGTTACGCTTAACCATAAACTTAATGGTTCCATAGCCCTGGCTGAGGCTACTTCATTGCTTTCCTATCGTTTTCGCTGCGATGGACTATGACAGCTCCAGGGCTCATGACTGGCGTTATCCTTGATATTTTGGTCTACAAAGCGGTAATAACCCTCTTTAAAATGTGTCCACCAATCATGACTGACGTTCACGTTATGTTTTTCCAGCACTTCCTCAATGCAGTCCATACAGACCTTGGTAGCGTCATATGCGATGTTCAATACTTTTGACGACGGATCGAACGACACACCGTCCAACCCAACAATCTGATCGATATCTTCGACGACGCTATTCATCGTCTCGCGGTCAGACACCTCTAACTTCAAGTGACGAACCACGAGATTGACTTCCTTTACACCGGGGCGGTGATCAAAATTACTCATCGGTGACTCCTTAGGTTGACAAAGAACTCTCAGTATTCAATTTGGGAATCCATGCGGGTGTTATTGCCATGTAACGACGATATTCATCGCCAAACTCCTGCAAGGCCACCTGCTCTTCGCGTTTGGCCAAACGTATATACACCATGACTAAAATCGGAAACATCACCACGGTGGGAATGGTCGGCCACTGGAGCAAAAAGCCAAACATGATCATAATGAATGCTACGTACTGTGGATGGCGACAACGGGCATACCACCCGGTGCTTGCCAACGAACGAGTCTGCTGCGCCTTGTGAAGTACACTCCAGGCCGCAGAAAGCAAAAAGAACCCCATAACTATCAAGACATTGCTGGCTATGTGCAGCGGATCCCAATGGGCATTGCCTTCAAAACCAAAGATGGTATGGAGCAAGTGGCCGTTTTCGTGCGCCAGGAAGTCCACACCCGGATAGTTTTCTGCCAACCAACCCGAGAGAAAATAGATCGTTAGTGGAAATCCATACATTTCCGTAAACAACGCAATAATAAACGCGGAAAATGCGCCAAGGCTCCGCCAGTCTGTTTTGGTTTTCGGTTTTACAAAGCTGAAGGCAAAAAATATAAAAATTGCCGAATTGAGAATAACCAGTGTCCAAAGCCCGTAGGATGATTCACCGTGCATTGTTGTCTCCCAGTTTACTTAGTGATGATTGCGTCGTTCCGCTTGTTTACGGCCTTCTTCTAAGCCACGTTCATAAGCATCCTGATCTAATTCGTGATCATGACCCCCATGCTCTCCATGCCCACTGTGTCCGTGGCCGTGGCCGTGGCCGTGGCCGTGGCCACCATGCATAAAAATGTGCATGAGCGGGCACAGGAGAAGAATCAAATAGGGCAAAAAAGCAAACAGATGCTCTCTGTGCTCTATCAACAAAAAATAGCTCGCTGCACCAATTAGCCCTAGCGCTGCGAGGCCTTGTGCCGACAACCAAAAAGAACCTTTTTTGCTACTCATCATTCACCTCATGATAATGAAAATCCTCGTCAACAACTTTACGCTTGTCGTGAATCAAATACAGATCCCTTACAGGAACAATGCTGACCAGCCCTTCGCTGTCAGCGTTAACATTTAATGAGCCACGCCAGCCGTTCTGTGGTTGTGGTCACCGTCATTTCTCCGACTACCACGCTATAGACCATCAGTGGTACACCAAGCATCAACGCCATCGACCTTTCCCACCACCGTTGCTACTCCGGCATCCAAGTTCATACCGGCCTGCTCTACACCGGATGTAATCAGTAGTGCAGTTTCAATTTTCCTCACACAACCTCCACAACCAGCGCCATTTATCAACAGTTCCAGTGTCTGGGTATCACCCTCGACTAAAGTGCTGACAGTTGAACCGAGAGGGTTTGAATCAGCACGCGATGAACAACAACAGCCACCGGATTTTTCCCCCAATGTTTCTTTGTCTGGTCACGCATCGTTACGACTCCATTTCGCTGTTAGCTGTAAAGTTTTCTATGAGATGACAAATCATATGACCCTTTGGCACCCGATCAGGCAGTAAACTCCACTCCTTAACCGCTTCACGCATCCGATCTCGGAGCTTTATGGTTTCTTCAAATTGTTGTTCTGTTTCCTGCAATCGCTGCTCAATTAATCGCCTCACCGTTGGACATGGTGATCGCTGATTGTCAGCCTCAGCAAGTATTTGCTTGATATCGTCAACGGAGAAATCCAGTTGGCGAGCGCACAAGATAAACTTCATGCGGCTGATATCCTTGTCGCTGTATTCACGATACCCATTGTTCGGGTTTTTCTGAGGGTTCAATACCCCGATGCGGGAATAGAACCGCACGGTATCCGGTGTAATGCCTAACGATTTGGCCAGCTGAATAACACGCATGTTTTCTCCCACAGCAGTCATCTTTTGCGAGCTACCGTTACTTGATGGGCCTCTGTCTGGGGCTCCATATTCAATGTTCATCCCCATGGTCCACTGGCAACCCAGGTTCTTAACCTGAATGCTTGACCTAGGATTAACTGCTCGGTATTACCTACGGTACACCTGTGTCCACGACACAGGTCAAGTGATTATTTTGATGGACTGATTACGAGATTTGGCAATGCTATTTGGCACGCATGACGACACTTACACATGCGCTGGCCAAATTTTGCCACTGTGGCCCATTAGGCGTGTCTTGGGGAATGACATATGCGGGAAGGCGGTCCGAAAGCCATTTCCGCCTGCTGACCGGCGTGTGCAATTTCAGAGTGATGATGGCGATGTGAATTATGGCCTTCGGCATGGGTCGTTGGGCTGGTTCCCGACACCATCATAGTCCGAGCATTCGCTGCGTCCAATTTAATGGGCACAGGCTGCATGCGAGGTTATGCAATCAAACCCCCAGACGATCAACGCTATACCAAAAAAGTGGCGCCTAGCGCTTCTTTTCTTTCCAATGTTCTCATTTTGACCGAGAGCATTGTTAGTTGGATTGACCTATGTCAACAAAAGGGCATCGGACTAAAAACCATACAGACCTCTCCCTCTTTTGCAAGTATTGCAGCAATGCTACTCAAACACTTTTCCCCAAGTAGGTCGGCATCAACTTCTCCGAACAGGAGCACCAAATCTAAAACACAAGCGTTTAATAACAACCTTGGACACCAAACGATAGCCGTTTGCTGGTATCCGTTAAATGTCAGTTTAACCCCTTAAAGCCATTGTTGCTCAGTTAGAGACCAATCTGGCCGCCAGGAGAAGCGTTAATAAGTATTTGCAATAATTCTTTTCCTTTTAATCGTTAATAGCGATAGGTCTAATTACGATTTGTAGTGATATCAGCCCTTTACAGAAGAGTCTCTGTTTCAATCTGATCGAGCAGCCTATCTATATCTTTCAAGCTCGCTTAAGTGGCAAGGAGTTAATCTCGATTTTCTTCATACTAGTTTCCTCGTCTTCAGTTCAACTATGGGGTGTAAACAGCTATCCATCAGAATAGAAATACTCGTAACTTTGACATTATTCAGCGATATTGACTGCACTTAATTGACCAACCTCAACCTTCGATAACGCGTGTTTGCGCCACAACAAGTAAATGGCTGGCAACACCAAGAGCGTTAACAACACTGCACTGACCATACCGCCCACCATGGGTGCGGCAATACGGCTCATCACCTCCGAGCCGGTGCCCGAGCCGTACAAGATGGGCAACAACCCGCCAATCACAGCGGCTCCCGTCATCATCACCGGGCGCACCCGTAAACCCGCACCGCTGATCACGGCGTTGCGCAAGTCATCCATAGACATCGCTCTACCGCCATCCTCCCGCTCAAGTAATGCCCTTTGCCAGGCCTGATTCAGATAGACCAGCATGATCACACTGATCTCCACCGCTACACCGGCCAAGGCAATAAAACCCACGCCCACGGCGATGGAAAAGTTATAACCCTGCCAATACATCAACCACACACTGCCCACCAGGGCAAACGGCAAGGTCCCCATCAAGATCGTCACCTCGCTGAAGCTGCGGAAGTTCATAAACAGCAGCACGGCGATGATCGCCAGGGTCAAGGGCACCACATAGGTCAGCTTGGCTTTGGCCCGCAGCATATATTCATACTGTCCTGACCAGTTGATGGAGTAACCGGCGGGCAGTTCCACTTGATCCTTCACCACCTGCATGGCTTGCTCCACATAGGTGCCCACATCCACCCCTTCGATATCCACAAAGGTCCAGCCATTGATGCGCGAGTTTTCACTCTTGATTCCCGGAGGGCCATCCTCGATAAAGACAGCGGCCACGTCCCCCAAGGCAATGCGTTGGTCACTGGCCGTGACGATCGGCAACAGTTCCAGCTGTTCCGGAGAGTTGCGGTAGGACTGGGGGTAGCGGATATTCACCGGGTAGCGCTCCAGCCCTTCGACGGTTTGGGTAACATTCACGCCGCCGACCGCAGAGGCAATCACCTGCTGCACATCGGCAATATTAAGCCCAAAGCGGGAGGCTTTTTCCCGGTGGATATCCACCTTGATATAGCGCCCGCCGGCTACCCGCTCGGAATACACCGATGCTGTGCCGGGAACATCTTTCAACACCGTTTCCAGTTGTTGACCGATGCTCTGAATCACACCGAGATCTGCACCCGCAATCTTGATGCCCACCGGGGTCTTGATGCCCGTCGCCAGCATGTCGATACGGGTTTTGATCGGCATCACCCAGGCATTGGTCACCCCGGGCAGTGTAACCAGCGAATCCAGCTCTTTTTTCAGTTTCTCTGTGGTCATGCCTTCCCGCCATTCAGCGCGATCCTTAAGCTGAATAAAGGTTTCGATCATGGTCAGTGGTGCCGGGTCGGTGGCGGTTTCCGCCCGACCGATTTTACCGAACACGGTTTTTACCTCCGGGACCGTGCGAATTAACTTGTCGGTTTGCTGCAACAACTCCCTGGCCTTGCCGATAGAGATACCGGGATAGGTGGTCGGCATATACATCAAGTCGCCCTCGTCCAGGGGCGGAATAAACTCGCTGCCGATTTTATCCAGTGGCCACAGGCTGGTGGCCAAGACGACCAGGGCGATCACTATGGTGGCTTTGGGATATGCCAGTACCTTTTTCAGCACCGGCATATAGCCGGCAATGAGCAAACGGTTAATGGGGTTTTTATGCTCAGGCACAATATTCCCGCGAATAAAGTACCCCATCAGCACCGGCACCAGGGTAATAGCCAACGCGGCGGCGGCCGCCATGGCATAGGTTTTGGTAAACGCCAGTGGCGAAAACATGCGCCCTTCTTGCGCTTCCAGAGTAAACACCGGCATAAAGCTGACGGTAATGATCAGCAAACTGAAAAACAGTGCTGGTCCCACTTCTGCCGCTGATTCCGCGACGATTTGCCAGCGGTTCTCTGCCGTGAGCGGGGTTTTCTCCAGATGCTTGTGCATGTTTTCGATCATGACGATGGCCCCATCGATCATCGCGCCAATGGCGATGGCAATGCCCCCCAGCGACATGATATTGGCGTTAATGCCCTGCGCGTGCATGACCACAAAGGCCGTCAAGATGCCGACCGGCAGGCTGACAATGGCCACCAGCGATGAGCGCACGTGGAACAGAAATGCGACACACACCAGGGCCACTACCACAAACTCTTCCAGCAGCTTGTGCCACAGGTTTTCCACCGCCCGCGCAATCAGCCCGGAGCGGTCATACACGGTGACGATTTCGACCCCTTCGGGCAAGCCCTGTTTCAGCTCTGCCAATTTGGCTTTGACGCCGTCAATGGTGGTCTGGGCGTTTTCGCCAAAGCGCATCACCACCACCCCGCCCACGGTTTCACCCTCGCCATCGAGTTCGGCAATACCCCGCCGCATCTGGGGCCCCAGGTGGATATCGGCTACATCCTTCAAGCGCAAGGGGGTGCCATTAACAGTGACCCCCAGGGGCACCAGTGCCAAATCCGTTTCACTTTGAATATAACCGGAGGCACGCACCATATATTCGGCTTCAGCCATCTCCACCACCGAGGCGCCCACCTCCTGATTGGCACGCTTAATGGCCATTTGGATATGCGACAGAGGTATGCCAAAAGCGCGTAACTTCTCCGGATTGACCGTGACCTGGTACTGTTTGACCATGCCACCAACCGCAGACACTTCCGACACACCCGGCACCGTTTGCAGCTCGTATTTCAGGAACCAATCCTGTAACGAACGCAATTGGCTGATATCGTGTTGTCCCGTGCGATCGACCAGGGCATACAGATATACCCAGCCGACACCAGTGGCATCCGGCCCCAATTGCGGTCTGGCATTGGCCGGTAGGGAAGGCGCCACCTGGCTAAGGTACTCCAGCACCCGAGTACGCGCCCAGTAAAGATCGGTTTCTTCGTCGAAGATCACGTACACGTAGGAATCGCCAAAAAAGGAGTAACCTCGGACGGTGACAGCCCCCGGCACCGACAACATGGCGGTGGTCAACGGGTAGGTGACCTGGTCTTCTACCACTTGGGGCGCCTGACCAGGATAACTGGTTTTGATAATCACCTGCACATCCGACAAGTCGGGAATGGCATCTACCGGCGTGTTTTTCAGGGAAAATAAGCCGGCCCCTACCAGAATGGCAGTCGCTAACAGTACAAAAAACCGGTTGCCGACGGACCAGCGGATAATCGCCTCAATCATTGTTCACTTCCCCCGTTATGGCCCGTTGGGTGCTGGTCGTGTGACCTTACCAACGGCTTATCGAGTTTCTGAACCTGATCGATGGTAAAGTTGCCGCCATCGACGTGGAAACGAAAGTGAATGGCGTCTCCAGCAGACAATTCACCTAAATTAATAGCCTCCGACGCCATAAAATCCATGGTAGTTGCAGGGCGATTCCACTTTTTGATTGCTTCGCGACTGACATTGAGAACTCTCTCCATGTGATCAATGCTGTTGATGACACCATTAACCTGCGCAGAGTTTGTTTTCTCAACCTTATGGGCTTCATCGTCACCATGCTCTAGCCGGCTAAAGTCAGAGCTTTTACTGGATTCCGAATCCAACAGGAACTGGGCAGAAGTGACTACCTCTTCACCCTCATCCAACCCTTTTACCACTTCGACATACTCATCACCTATTCTTCCGAGACCGACGGCAACCGATTTAAATCGCCCTTCCCCCTTGGCCAGCACCACTCGGTCCTGCTTACCAGTGCGTATCACTGCCTCTCTCGGGATCATCAATACGCTGTCGTCGCCCTCAGCGTGTATGGTCACTTGAGCGAACATATTCGGCTTCAGCAATCCATCGGCATTTTCAAACCGTAACCGAACGCCCGCAGTTCGAGTTTTGGCATCCAAGGTTGGGTAGACATAGCCCACATTGCCCTGCCAAACACGCCCAGGCAGGTAGTCAAGCGTCATGGTCACCGGCAGTCCTGTTTCCACCAAAGACGCCTGTCGCTCAAAAACTTCCGCCTCCACCCAGACCTCATCCAGATTACCGATCGACATCAACGTCGTGCCCGGTTTGACGAAAAAGCCTTCGCGAATATTGAGGTTATCAACAACTCCGGATTGCGGTGCATAGAAAGTCAGTGTCTGGCGGACGCGACGCGTCTTTTTAAGCTCTTTGATAAACGTCTCGCTGATTTGCAATGCACGCAACCGGTCTTCCGCGGCCTTGAGCAAACGCGGATTGTCCCGGTTTACTGCCAGCACCAATTCTTCCTGTGCGTTGACCAATTGAGGGGAGTACAGCTCGTACAGTGCCTGCCCCTTCTCCACCGGATCCCCCGCCGCTTTGATGTGCAGGGTTTCAATCCAGCCTTCCACCCGGGGGTGGATGTGTATCAGTTGGTTCTCATCGTATTGCACATAACCGACGGTCTTGATTTCCGTGTGCATGCTCCTCCGTTCCACCATGGCTGTTCGGACTCCCAGGTTATTCACCACATCGGGGGAGATACTGATAGTGCCCGGGCTGGTGTCAGAGCCACCGTGTTCGTAAACTGGAATCAGATCCATGCCCATGGGGGATTTACCCGGTTTGTCGCGCCGGTAATTGGGATCCATGGGCGCGACCCAATACAATGGCTGCATCTCGCCTTCTTTAACGCTCTCGCCTGAAGGTGATGTATCAATTCCAATTAACACATAGCTCACGCCTGCCCCTATAATGATGCCGGTAGCGATGGCTAACAGTGTCTGTTTCATAATTTAGAGCCCTCTGTGTCGTTGCCGTTAGTCGACACACTGAAATAGTTCAATTGCAAGATCGCTTTCAATCGATCAATTTTGATATTCAGGAAATCGATATTGGCATTTAATTCAGCAATACGCGCACGCACCACCTCGGCAAAGTCACCAGTGTCATTGGTGTAGGCCGTCAGTGACGCTTCAGCCTGGTCGTGTATCTCTTCCAGCAATCGGTCTTGATACAATGCATAGCGTTGATTGAGAAACCGCAGCTCTGCTGAGGCTGCCTCATAATCCGCACGCATCGAACGTAGTTTCAGTGCTTTTTCCGTTCTTATCGCCGCCTCCTGAGCCACCGCCGATTGCAGCTCCCTATCCTGCCGCTGCTCGGTAAACAGGGGCAGATCAAAAGAAACACCCACAGAAAAAAAATCGGCGCGGTCGTTGCCCATCGGGTCCTCATCGCGATAGCCGTAGCTGGCGTTAATACCCCACTGCGGTTTGTATTTCTGTTTCGCCAATTCAATGCCTGTTGTGCCTACCTGGATTTTCTGGTCGATCGCTTTGATCGCCGGATGCCACAGGAATGAAGGTAATCGTGAGCCAGATTCCTCATTCCTGGTGTCAACGGGACTCAGCCCAACCAATTTAATATCCGGCAGTGTTGGCGCAATCTCGAATACTCGATGCTCTGGACCCATCAACCACTCCCCCAGAGATGCTTGTGTGCTCTCTTTCTGTTGACGCAGTTTGGTCAGCCGGTCTTCCAAACGGGTCAGCTCCAGCTGCGCCCTCACCAGGTCCTGCTGGCGAGTTTTGCCGCCAGCGCTGGCATAACTGACTTGGGCCACATCCACCAAATGCTCAAACAATGAGCGGTCCTTTTCGATCAAACGGATAGTTTCCTGACTGCGGAAAGCTTCCAGCCACAGCTGCCCCACGGTTACCGCAACCTTCGCCCGCCTGTCCTGACGCATATAGGGCTGCTGGGCGCTCATTTGCGCCAACTGATCCTGTTTAAGCGCCAAGCTATCACCCCGTGGAATCGCCTGCTTCACACCCACTTTAAATTGCGTCATGGGTTCCTGATCAACATCAAAGCTGTCAGTGGGCAGATTGGCAAAACTGAGTGACACCACCGGATCAGGCAACTGCCCTGCCGCAATGCTCTTTGCCTCTGTGGCCTGTTGCCGGAATTCACTACCGCGCAACCAGGGATCTTGCTGCTGGGCTATGGAAACCGACTGATCCAGCGTGTATTGGGGTGCAGCGTTAGAGATTGCTGCCGCGCTCAGTAGTGTAACCAGGCTCAAGCTCTTGGAGATTATCGCATTTGTCATTGTTAATACTGCTCCTGCAAGGTATTAACCCTGGCAAAGACTTCACTCGCGCCATCTTTCTTCAACAATAAAACGTGGTAAGGGCTCAATATAGGTATCAACAGCCAAATAAGACCGGTTTTAGACATACATCTCTCCAGAGCACCCACAGGACATAAACCTTAAATGATATAAGGCTCGGGGGGTGCGCTTTAAAATCTGAAGAGTTAATTGCTTAACTCTCGCCAACAGTGCCTGAATTGGGCAAAATCCAGGCGTATCAATCCTGTATTAGCGAAAGATGGGGGGACGATAGAGCGAATTTTGCTCTGGAGGGTAATAGGATACTCTGAGGAGCTGGGGTTGCACACCCGCCTGGTTGTGCGGAAGTCCGACAAAGGGGCCGGCAAAGATCGCGGTCGACATACAGCTCAACATCGGGCAGTTGGTGTCGTCAGCGCAGCAATTTTCTGTTTGATCGTAGGCGGTATCGACCATTTCCATGGTGTGGTGGCCGTTTTCCATATCCATCATGGTAGCAGCGCCTTTACCAGCACTGTTCATTGAACACACTCCAGCATTAGCAACTACTGACTGACCTACAAAGATCAGCACGAGCGCCAACACGATATGCTTGAGTCTTGCTATCGACATACTAGAGCGTATATTCCAGAGTCCAAACCCTTACAAGATACACAATAATGCAATATCACGCCACTGCAAGCAGCGGCTGCTATTGTTACCTGTCATCGGTCATCACCTCGAAGCCCCGGCAAAGCCGTGCTGCCGCCAGGCCTCATAGGAGATAATGGCCACTGCATTGGACAAGTTCAAGCTGCGATTGTTCTGTTGCATGGGGATACGGATGCGCAACTCCGGCAGTACCGAATCCATTACCTCCGGCGCCAAACCGTGGGTTTCGGAGCCAAACAGCAGCACATCACCGGCTTGATAGGCGATATCGGCATGGCTGCGGGTACCCTTGGTGGTACAGGCTATGATACGCCGACCCGCCATCGCCTGAGCAAAGGCTATATAATCCGGGTAGCGGCTGACATTGGCCATATCGCGGTAATCCAGCCCCGCCCGGCGCACCTGTTTCTCCTCAAGGGAGAAACCCAGGGGTTCGATCAGATGCAGTTTGCAGCCGTTATTGGCCACCAGCCGAATAATATTGCCGGTATTGGGGGCAATACGGGGTTCAAACAGGGCGATATGAAACATGAGGACCGGAGCCAATGGAATCTCTACTCAGGGGCGCATAATAGCAAAAAATTCCCCCTGCAGTCCTAAAAACACGCGCTTTTTCAAGGTATGATAGCCGCCCTGAACTTCGCCGCATGGCCAATTTTTAAGCAGTTTTCCATAAGCAGGATCACATCGCCACAGCCACTGGCTGGGCCACAGACTGGGTAACACAGTTATGACCACGCAACGGGCGCCCATCGGGTTGTTTTTTGGCAGTTCCACCTGTTACACCGACATGGCCGGGGAAAAGATAGCCGCTGTCTTGGGCGATGCCCTGGTGGACCGTTTTGATATCGCCGAAGAACCCATCAGTACCGTGCTTTTTTACGACTACCTTATTCTTGGTATTCCCACTTGGGATTACGGCGAGCTGCAGGAAGATTGGGAGGAAATCTGGGACGAGTTGGACGATCTGGATTTTAGTGGCAAAACCGTGGCCATTTACGGCCTGGGCGATCAGGTGGGTTACCCCGAATGGTTTTTGGATGCCATGGGTTACTTGCACAGCAAGCTCGTTCACCTGGGCGCCAAAGCGGTGGGTTACTGGCCGGTGGATGGTTACGAGTTTGAAGCCTCCAAAGCCCTGACCGAAGACGAACAACAGTTTGTGGGTCTGGCACTGGACGATGAAAATGAGTTTGAACTCAGCGATGAACGTATCGCCCGCTGGTGCACCCAAATCCTGAGTGAATTCGGACTGCACCCAGAGCAATGAGCAAACACCCTATCCGCCCTGCCACCCTGGAGTGGAACGAGCAGGGTCAACCTATCTCCGAGCGGTTCGACGATGTCTATTTCTCCAAGGCCTCTGGCCTGGAGGAGACCCGCTATGTGTTCCTGCAGCACAATCGGCTGCACGAACGCTGGCAGCAGTTGAATCCAGCCACCACGCCCTGCTTTGTGATTGGCGAAACCGGGTTTGGCACTGGCCTGAATTTTCTCGCGGCCTGGCAACTGTGGCGGGAGGTGGCGCCCCCCGAGGCCCGACTGCACTTCGTATCGGTGGAAAAATACCCCCTCAGTCAAACTGATCTGGCGAAGGCGTTGTCGCTCTGGCCTCAGCTGGAGCCAATGGCGCTGACCCTTAAAGAAGCCTACCCGCCCCTACCCAGCCGCGGATTCCACCGGATGAAATTTGAAAGCGGGCGGGTACAGTTAACCCTGATCATCGACGAGGCCGGTGTCGGCTTTGAACAGTTGCTGCACAGCAACCACCCCCTGTACTGGCACTGGGGCGCCCGAGTAGACGCCTGGTTTCTGGACGGATTTGCACCGGCCAAAAATCCGGATATGTGGCGCGGCGAACTGTTTGCCACCCTCGCGCGACTGAGCCATCGGGGCACCACCGCAGCCACCTTTACCGCTGCCGGCATCGTCAAACGCGGATTACAGGCAGCGGGCTTTACCGTCGAGAAAGTAGCCGGCTTCGGTCACAAGCGGGATATGTTGCGGGCCAATCTGCTGGAGCCCGCACCTGTGCCCGAGGTCAGTGACTTCCCCTGCGGCGCTTTTAACGCACTTTACCCTGCCCCCTGGGCCACCCCCAACCGACAAACCACCCACAACCGACAAGCCATCGTCATCGGTGGGGGGTTGGCGGGCTGCCATACCGCCCGGGCGCTGGCAGAGCGCCATTGGCAGGTCACCCTGATTGAGCAGCACAACCAGTTGGCCACCGAAGGCTCGGGCAATCCCCAGGGGGTTCTCTACGCCAAGCTATCCCCCAAGCAGGAGCCCTTGGCCCAGTTTAACCTGACGGCACTGCAACACGCCCAGCGTTTCTACAGTCCTCTCTGGCGCGAGTTGGGCGCGGACTTTGGCGCCCAATGCGGTGTTATCCAGTTGGCCCACACACCCAAGGAAGCCACACTGCAGGCCAGCTTGCGCCCCATCTACAGCGACTGGCCGGAGTTTGTGCGCTTTCTGAGTGCGGATCAGATCTCAGCGACAGCGGGAATAAAGACTGTCCACAGCGGACTGTATTTCCCCAACGCCGGCTGGATACACCCGCCCACCCTGTGCCGCTACCTGGTGGACCACCCGGGTATCGAAGTGGTCACCGGCACCCATGTCGCGGAGCTGGTACCTGTCAACGGGGGCTGGCAACTCACAGATCAAAGGGGGCAAGCTGTCGTCTGTGCCAGTGCGGTGGTGGTTGCCAGTGCCCACCACAGCTGCCAGTTTAGCCAGACCGGGCAACTGCCGTTAAAGCCCATTCGCGGCCAGGTAACCTACCTACCCGCCACCGACACCAGTCGCGCCCTCAGAACCGTATTGTGCAGCGAAGGTTATATCGCCCCGGCCCACGGGCAGCAGCACTGCCTGGGGGCCACCTTTAACCTCAAAGACAGTGAGCCACAGCTGCGGACCGTCGATCACCAGCACAATCTGGACAACCTGCAAACCTATACCCCGGATCTGTATCAGCGCTTTGCCACACTCGACAGCGAACAACTGAATGGACGCGTCGCCTTCCGCTGCAGTAGCCGCGACTACCTGCCCTTGGCAGGTCCGGCACCGCAATTTGAGGCGTTTTTACAGGACTATGCCCTACTGCGAAAAAATGCCAAAGCCAGTATCCCCAAGGCTGGCAGCTATTGGCCCGGGCTTTACCTCAATGTCGGGCACGGTTCACGCGGTTTGGCTTACGCCCCACTGTGTGCAGAGTTAGTGGCAGCCCAAATATGCGGTGAGCCGCTGCCGTTGCCGCGAGACCTCGCCACGGCGCTCAATCCCGCCCGCTTTATCATTCGGGACCTGATACGCAACAAGTTGTAACCTCCCAAGGTTGCCACTTTACTTACCACCGTTGTACCGTTATAAGCATGTTGTAGCTCTCACAACAAGGAATCCACACAGGACTACGATTATGCTGCTCGGTTTAGGTCGTCGACGCCATGAACTCCCCGTGGGTGTAGACAGTATTCACAATTACTATGAACATTTGGTGCTGGAAGAGATCACCAAACACAGCGAACGGGCTCACCGGGATGTGGATTACCTGGCGGACGTGGCCTGTGTCGCCCTGAACCGATTGCCACCACGTTATATTCGCCACAATGTGGACATGACCTTTTTTATGTCCCCCCAAGAGATGGCCGAGATCGAAGACAAGGTCACTGCCGCCGTCACAGCCGCCATTGCTTATGTGGAAAGCCGCGAGCCAGCTGAAGAGGAGCCTCAGCCAGTGGGACAAGAGCCTCAGCCTAACGAACAGGAGCCCAATGCAGCCGAAGGCACTGAAGCTGAATAACGGCCCCCGGCGCGGGCCATTTGCCTTTGAACACACGACGGGCCTGTTTAATCCTTCTGTTATTGAGCCAAACAGCTCAGGCCGCGCGGCCGCCCGCCCAACAACTGGAGTACCGGGTACTGGAAAGCCGCCCCCACAATGCGGCCGTTTTTACCCAGGGATTTGTCAAAACGGCCAAGGGGTTTTATGAAAGCGGCGGTCGCTATGGCCGCTCGCGACTTTTACACTACCACACTGACAGCCGCAAGCCGACGCAGAAAAGACGCCTGGCCGCCAATCTCTTTGCCGAGGGTTTGACCCTGTTCGAGGACAAGCTCTATCTACTGACCTGGAAAGCCGGTAAAACGCTGGTATTTGACCCGGAAACGCTGGCGCCACTGACGACGTTACATTATCAGGGCCAGGGGTGGGGGCTAACCCACAATCATAAACACTTGATAATGAGCGATGGCAGTCACCGCCTGACCTTTCGCCGGGCGGATAGCTTTGAACCGGTAAAAGTCCTGGATGTACATTTGCAGGGCAATCCCTGGCCGCGGCTTAACGAATTGGAGTTTATCGACGGTGAGGTCTGGGCCAATACCTGGTTGGATAACCGCATTGTGACTATCAACCCCGACAGCGGAGAGATTACCGGCGTGCTCGACCTCACCCGCCTGGTTAACCGTCACCGCCGCGGCCACCCGGGGCGGGTTCTGAACGGCATTGCCTACGACGCGGAGAAACGGGCAGTCTGGATCACGGGCAAACTCTGGCCCCGCATGTATTTACTGGAGGTCAGTCGCCCGGAAAAAAGTCCCTGAGACACACCAGGTTGCGTCCCGCCTGCTTGGCGTCGTACATGGCGCTGTCCGCTGCCTGTAACAGTTTGGCACCCAACCCGGCCAGATCGCCGCTGCGACCGTCCGATGCTTGCCAGCAACTGACCCCGAGGGAGGCCGAAATCGCGATCTCACCACATCCGGCCGCCGTCGTCTGCTCGAGTACAAGGGAGTCGACCACCACCGGCTCGGCCTCCAGTGCCAGGCGGATACGTTCAGCAGTGCGCACTGCCTCCGGTGCCAGACAGCGGGGCAAGAGCACCACAAACTCCTCTCCCCCGTAACGAGCCAGCAGGTCGGTTTTGCGCAACTGAGCCTGTACGCGCTGTGCCACCGCTTTCAGGCAAAGATCACCGGCCTGGTGGCCATAGGTATCGTTGATGCGTTTAAAGTGGTCCACATCGATAAACATGCAGGACAAGGCCTCGCCATTGCGCTCCGCCCGCGCCAACTCGCGGACAAACTCCTCTTCAAAGCTGCGGCGGTTGCGAACCTGGGTGAGCATATCCACCTGCCCCTGGCGGCGCAGTTGCTCCCGGGCAATACAGTTTTCCAGGCACACTCCAACTATCAGCGCCAGGTGGCGCATAAAATCCGTGGCCTTGTCGGCGCTGAATCGGTCCGGGGAGTGACTGCCCAGGTGCAAACTCCCGAGCAATCTGGTTTTACGCTCCAGCGGCAGCAGGGCGACACTGCCGATTGTGTGCCACCCGTGAAACAGCTGACTGGCACTGCCGCAGATCCAGGGCCCCAGCGACACCGTCAACCCGGTGCTCGCCCACGGGGACTGCTGCGGCCCAGCCAGTTGCCCATAGACCGATTTGATAGTCTCTTCCCCGGCGACCAGCTGCAAACAGCCGTCAAAACGCGATATATCCAGGTAGTCCAGCAGGTCGCCCACACTGTAATCCGGGTCATGAATGACCAGACTGATGGTATCCAGGTCAAAGAGGTGGCGGATTTCCAGCAGCAATGCCTGCAACAGCTCCGCCAGTCCCGTGCAGCCCAGCAACAGGGCCTCGGCGCGGTGATAGCGCTGCAGAATACGCTGATTCTCCTCGATCCGGGCAATCAGGGCGCTGGTGGTCGCCTGTAGGGGCGGCTGCTGTTCGATCTCGTCCATAGGTCCCGGCCAACTGGAATCGACCCGTTATTCTTATTTGTCTCCAATTTCTCCGGTTCTGGAACAAAAAGCAAGATCTGTTCGCGAAAAAGGCGCGGATTTGTCGGTTAAAAGCTGATAAACCTTAGTATTTGTAATAGAATTCCGCCCCCGCAGCAGAACCAGCGATCACTCGATATTACCAAGCCTGATTAAAAGCATTTATGAGCACAGAACTCCTATCCCCGGCCGGCACCCTCAAAAGTATGCGTTACGCCTTTGCCTATGGCGCCGATGCTGTTTATGCCGGCCAACCCCGCTATAGCCTGCGGGTGCGCAACAACGAATTTAACAAACTTGAAAACCTGGCAGCGGCCATTGAAGAGGCGCACAGCCAGGGCAAACAGTTTTACCTGGCCAGCAACATCGCCCCACACAATGACAAGGTTCGCAGCTACCTGCGCGATCTGGAGCCGGTGATCGCCATGCAGCCCGACGCCCTGATCATGTCCGATCCGGGGTTGATTATGCTGGTGCGGGAACAGTGGCCGGACCAAGCAGTACACCTGTCGGTACAAGCCAATGCGGTGAACTGGGCCACCGTCAAGTTCTGGGAAAAACAGGGTATCGAGCGGGTAATCCTCTCCCGCGAACTCTCTATCGATGAAATCGAGGAGATCCGTCAACAATGCCCCACGGTGGAACTGGAAGTGTTTGTGCACGGCGCCCTGTGTATGGCCTACTCCGGCCGCTGCCTGCTGTCCGGTTACATGACCCACCGGGACTCCAACCAGGGGGCCTGCACCAACTCCTGCCGCTGGCAATACAATGTCCACGAGGCCAGGGAAACCCAGACCGGGGACTTGATTGCTGTGGAGCCTTCAGCGGGTGATCAAGAGCCTTCAGCGGGTAATCAACAGCCTTCAGCGCCTATACAACCGACCCAGGTCTACGATCCCACCAGCGAAATGGCGCCGGTTTTGCTGCAGGAACGCAGCCGTCCCGGCGAATACCTGCCCACCTACGAGGACGAGCACGGCACCTATATCATGAACTCCAAGGATCTGCGTGCCGTGCAGCACGTAGAGCGGCTGGTCAATATGGGCATCCACTCCCTCAAGATCGAGGGGCGTACCAAGTCCCATTATTACGTCGCCCGCACTGCCCAGGTATACCGCCGCGCCATCGATGACGCTCTGGCGGGCAAGGCCTTTGATATGAACCTGATGGGAGAACTGGAACACCTGGCCAACCGCGGTTACACCGAAGGGTTCTACCGCCGCCATATACCGGCCGAATACCAGAACTATGAAAACGGTAACTCCAGCAATGCCAACCAGCAGTTTGTCGCTGAAGCCACCGCCTATGACAACGCCAATGGCTGGTTAACCGTGGACGTGAAGAACCGCTTTCAGCAGGGCGATCAGTTGCAGCTGATTACTCCCCGGGGCAACCTGCGCTTTACCCTGGAACAGCTGGAAAACCTCAAAGGCGAATCCCTCGAGGTGGCGCCAGGTTCTGGCCACACTGTCAGGATCCCCCTGCCGGGCGATCTGCCGCTGGCGGAAGACGGCGGTTACGCCATGTTGATGCGTTATCTTTAAGGTCGCCGCCAGTGAGCGAAGAAGACTGTTACCTAATTTTGCGCATGGATCACTAGACCAGGGGCAGATGCTTGTCGAGGTAGTTGCGAATCTCACCCTCAATTTTGCTTTTCATCATTGCCGCCACAAAGCCCAGCTTCACTTCAATAGACACCTGGCTATCGTCAAAGCTGATTTTGCCATTGACGCCGGGAGCACTGACTTCTGCATTGCTGTCACCTACCCACTGGTAACGGGCGCCAAACTGCTGTTGCAAGCGGTCACCCAGCTTTTGAATCTCGGCTTTGAGTTCATCCCTGGATTTGTTGTGTGGGTGCTGGATCTTGATCTGACTCACCGGCAAGCCTTCCTCAGTAGCATCAAAAGGCGGCTAGTCTGCCCCAAGTGTCCGTTAATGAAAAGTACTGGCCAGACGGTATAGCGCTCAAAAACGCCCCAGCAGCCACTCCCCGCCCTTACACGTCTAAGTTTTATAATCTAAAGATTAATAGATGATAATTTACCAAACCATTGCGCAGAACTATAAATAAACTAACCCTGTTACGTATGAAGCAGTAAAAGCCTGTTAGACAATACTACCGAGCGATATCATGACCAGCGAAGCCTATACCAACCTCAGCCCCGAACAACTGCAAGCCTGGTGGATGCCCTTCACCCCCAATGGCGCCTTTAAAGCCAACCCGCGCCTGTACGTCGCCGCCGAAGGCATGTATATGACCATGGCCGATGGTCGCAAGATTTTGGATACCAATGCAGGCCTCTGGTGCTGCAACGCCGGCCACGGCCGCCGCGAAATTGCCGAGGCGGTATCACGGCAGCTGGTGGCGATGGATTACGGCAATCCCTTTACCTATGGCCACCCATTGGGTTTTGAGCTGGCCAATCGCCTGGTAGAAGATATTGCCCCCAAGGGATTAAACCGGATATTTTTCACCAACTCAGGCTCCGAAGCAGTGGACACCGCTCTTAAGATTGCTCGTCAGTACTGGCGTTTGAAAGGGGAAGGCAGCAAAAACACCTTTGTAGCCCGGGTCAAAGCCTATCACGGCGTCAACTGGGGCGGTGTCAGCGTCTCGGGCCTGACCCCAAACCGCAAAGACTTTGGCCAGGGTTTGGAGGCCGACTTCTTGCGCCACACGCTGCTGCCGGAAAACGCCTACAGCCGTGGACTGCCCAGTCAGGGCGCGGAGCTGGCAGAGGAGCTGAACGACATTATCGCCATGCGCGATGCCTCCAACATTGCCGCGGTGATTGTTGAACCCATGAGCGGTGCCGGCGGTATCATTCTGCCGCCCCAGGGCTACCTGCAGCGCCTGCGTGAGATCTGTGACCAGCACAACATCCTGCTGATCTTCGATGAGGTTATCGCTGCCTATGGCCGCGTGGGTGCCGGCACCATGGCTGCCAAAGAGGGGGTGATCCCGGACATGATTACCACCGCCAAAGGACTGACCAACGGAGCGATCCCAATGGGCGCCGTTTTCTGCAAACAGGAGATCTACGACACCTTCGTGGACGCCGACAACCCATCAATCGCCCCGGAATTTATGCACGGCTACACCTATTCCGCCCACCCGGTGGCCTGTGCCGCGGCCCTCGCGACACTGGATATCTACCGCAATGAAAAGCTGTTCGAGCACTGCGAGCGGATGGCAGTGCCCTGGGAGGAGGCGATCCATGGGCTGAAAGGCGGCAACCACATCACCGACATTCGCAACTACGGTCTGCTGGGTGCGATTGACCTGGCCCCTACCGGCAAGGCCGGACCTACCCGCGCGGCCCAGGTGGCAAACAAATGTCTGGAGAGAGGCGTGACCGTGCGTCCGGCTGGTGAAACCCTGGTAATGTCACCGCCACTGATTATTGAGCAGGAGCACATCGACACTATCTTTAATATACTGGCGGATTCCATTGCCGAGTGCGAATAGGCGTATAAAAAAACGGGGGAGTTTCCGCTCCCCCAAACCTACAGCCGAGTGATTCTGTAAAAGCTAATTAAGCGTCATAACGTCAGTGGACAGTTTGCCCAACACCTTTTCCGAGGTGTTGCCGCGCATGGCCGCCAACACCCCTTCCCGGGCCAAGGTGCCGATCACCACAATATCGGCGCTGAGTTCATCGGCCACCGCAGAGATAACATCCTCTGGCGCGCCCTGTTTGACATGGACACGCTCCGCATCCAGCCCTGTTTTGCGCACCAAATGACCCCGATCCGGGTAGTGCAGGGAATCCGGATAGGCGCTCACCACATGGAATTCGGCACCATAGCGCTGAGCCATCCACTGCCCCCGGGTGAGCACTTTTTCGTTCAGCGCTTCATAGCGGGCGTCTTGGGCCTGGGTATTGATAGCGGCCACCACGGATTTACGCTGTGGCTGCGCCCCCGGGCGTACCACCAGTACCGGGCAGGGGGACTGGCGCATCAAGGCCCAGTTGGCGTCGCTCAGACGGCTGGCCTTGGCTTTGATGGAGTAATCCGGAATCACAATCATGTCCGCATCCACGTCCTCCGCCATAGCGACAATGGATTCCTGCCACTGGGAAGACCAGGAGATATGCACCTTGTATGTCAGGCCCTCATCCACCAGTGGTTTCATCAGATTTTCAAACCAGGTGTTGTCACGAAACATCGCTTTGTTATCGGCCTTGGTGTCGTTGCTTTCGCTATCCACCCCTAAAAAAATGTGAATTTCCGGCGGGATATCGCGCAAACGAGATGTAATCACCGCCCGATCCAAAGCCACATGTTCATCCTGGGTGGGATCTACAATAACCAGTAATTTTTCAGCGGTTTCCATCGTCACTCCTTTATCTCCTATACCACAGTCATAAACGTCACAATTCAACGGCACCAAACACCCTAATATCCCTTCGCCCCGACCTCTATGGCAGCGTACTTTTTCCTTTGGCACCGTGTTGATAGTCATCATACCCCTGCCACGATTGTGAGACTTGACGCATATCAACACTTGAGCAGGTGAAGCGCATTGTGGGTATAAAAGCGCACAACTGCCTTATCTATTGATATGTATCAACAAGCAATGGCCGCAGCTCCCCTACAATCTTACTGTGTTTGTCTAACCGGCTACGCCGAGGAGCTGCGCTATCGCCACTGCCGCTCAGGAATCCCTGCCCACCTTGGGGCTGAGGGGATTTGCTCAACAGTGTCTCAACAGCTTCGACACCGAAACCGGTGCCGCCAGTAGCTGCTACCCGAGCAACGAGCACTTTTCACTGGTGCGCGACACTCCTCGTTCGGCGCAAAACCGCTACAGCGACCCTGCCCTGGATATCACCCCCTTGGGGTTACTGGTGTGTCTGCCTCCTGGCGGCGGCACCGACAGCCACAGACAGTACCTGGATCAGCTGTTGACCGAACTGCAACTGCAGGCCAAGGCCTATCACCGCCGCCCCATTGCTTATATGCTTTGGCGCAATATAGTGGGGCAGCTGAATGCAGCGGAAATTACCGAACTGATGTATCTGGCGAGCCGTCACTTACGGCTTAATCACAACCAGCAGCGGGAATACGGTGCCGAGCTGGGCATTGAACATATCACACCGGAAACCCTGGCCCTGCTGAAGGGGTTGGGGTTCAACAAACTGCAGTGCCGCTTCAACCTGACGCCAACAGAGAGCCGCCAGCTACTGCAACGTTCAGAGAACGGCGAATTAGCCGGCATTGCCACCCTGCTGGAGGATTACGGCTTTAACCTATTAACCGCCCAGGTGCACTTCGGCCATCGGAGCCAAGACTTCCACCAGTTGCGCAAGCTGCTGGATGCAGTGCTGTCGCTGCGCCCGGCCCGAATCAGGTTGGTCAGCCTGGATGATCTGATGCCACGCCCCCAGCCCCCATCTCTAGCGACAGAGCGGCAGAGCAGTAATCAGTTTTTAATGTTGTATAAAGCCATCCGCAACGCCGGATTTCGAGTGATTGGCAACGATTGCTTTATGCGACCTGGCGACCAGCTGGCCATCGCCCAGAACCAGGGCCGCCTGCGCCGCACCCTGCTGGGCTACAACGCCTGCAACGTGGGAGACATTCTCGGCCTCGGCCCCGATGCATGCAGCCAATTGGGTTCCAACTACTACAAAAACCACGATCCCAGCCAATACTGGCCCGGTCTTCAAAAACAGGGGTCCGGCCGGGCCCTGGAGTGTTCGCTCAATGAAGTACAGCTACACCTGCGACGGGTACTGGATCAACTGCTGTGCTACCACAACCTGGATATGGGCTATCTGGAAAACCGCTACCACTTTGATTTTGACGCCACGTTTGGCGGATCTTTGCCGCAACTGCTGCCCCAAACCGAGGAGGCCTGGGTGGGCTGGCAGGGACACACGCTGCAGCTGACGAAGGAAGGTATTATCCACCTTCGCGCCATATGCCAACGCCTGATAAACCGGGCCACCCTCAAAACGTAATTTGAGGAGACAGGCCTCAGAGAAACCCCCAAGACAGTGAAAACTCTGGCATAATAGCCAGCAATTGCATATGCTAAGCCACTAATACACTCACAAAAGTGGCGTGCAAAAAATTAGCGACCGTGCAGCCACAACTGCTGTATATAGCCTAAAGGTTGGTACCAGCAGACGACTGGATACCAAGAGATTGAATTATCGGATGACAGCCGGTTCACCCGACAAGCAAAGCCGTGAGCTCTATGACCGAAAAATATGCAACTGACGTCAAATGCCACAACAACCCACAGGTCTCCTGTGGCGACTGCCGACTGAGCACCATCTGCCTGCCGATCAGTCTGCACATTGACGACATTGATAAACTGGATGAGATTATTCAACGGGGGCGCCCGTTGCAAAAAGGTGATTATCTATACCGCGCCAACGATGAATTCCACTCCGTATACGCCGTACGCTCGGGCACTGTGAAAGCCGTCACCATTACCGATGACGGCCAGGAGCAAGTCACCGGTTTCTACCTACCCGGTGAAATTATCGGCATGGACGGTATCGGCGACAATCGCTACACCAATTCGGCGATCGCACTGGAAACCTCGGCGGTGTGTGAAATTCCATTCAGCCGCATGGAAGAACTGAGCCTGCAGATACCAACCCTGCAGCGTCATTTTTTCCAGCTGATGAGTCGAGAAATTACCGCCGATCAACAGCTGATTACCCTCTTGAGCAAAAACAGCGCTGAAGAGCGTGTTGCCGCCCTGCTGCTTAGCATATCCAGCCGCAACGCCCGCCGCCAACTCTCCGCCATCAGCTTCCGGCTGCCCATGTCCCGCGCCGATATTGGCAACTATCTGGGCCTCACCGTTGAAACCGTCAGTCGCGTCCTGGGCCGTTTTCAAAAGCAGGACATTCTGACAGTGGACAAAAAAGAGATTCGCATCACCGATCTGGACGCCCTGAGCGCCATCGCTAATCCCAACAGCTGTTAATCAGACCTATCGTTAGACAGATAAAGCCTTTAAAAAAAACCCCCGCCCTGAAGACAGTGCGGGGGGTTTTGTCGGCGCCGGTTTAGAACTGGTAACCCACAGTCACGGAGTAGACCAGCGGATCGATATCTACATCCACCTCAACCCGACCAACGCCTGTAACATCCAGAGTGGCATCGGTATCGATGTCGATCCAGCGAGCGGATGCATTGACAATCCAATTTTCATCTATCTGATAGTCGAAACCCGCCTGGAAAGAGAGGCCAAAGGAGTCGTCCAGCTCGACGTCGGTCTCGGCAAGAGCGCCTTCCAACTCACTACTGGCGTCCTCGCTGAAGAATACCGTGTAGTTCAGCCCCAAGCCCAGGTAAGGCTTAAAAGCGGAGGCCGAATCGAAGTAATAGATAGCACTTACAGTCGGCGGCAGATGTTTAACTTCGGCTACTTTATCGATGCCCAGCGTACCACCCACGAGGCCACCCTTGGCGGAAACATCGTGGCTAAACGGCGTTGCCGCCAATACTTCCACACCCCAGTTGCGGTTTAACATATAGGTGAAGGTCAATCCCAGCTGTGTGTTGCTATCCACACCCACTTCACCACCGATACCGGTGCCATCCAACGTTACCTCACTGCTGTCCTCTTCCGGAGCAACAGTAGTCGAACCAAAGCGGACGATCATATCGCCGGCATCGTATGCGAGGGCACTGCCCGATGCCATTGCCGCTGCCACTGCAGTCGCCAAACCCAGTTTTTTAGCAAAGCCCAAGCATTTAGAATTGCTCATGGTGTTCCTCATCATTGTTTTGATAATAAGTCATAGGGGTAATGTTTAACGTGGGCTCATTTAACCCGATTGGGGTACGGCGTATATTGATCTGGATTAAGTAAGCCCGCCAGCTTTGCTCAGGTTTGGCCGGGTATTTGATCTAGATTAAGTAAACGTGCAACAAGGCTAAAATGCGCTGGCTTTTACAATTCCAATGGATAAGGCAACACAAAAGCAGTAAGCTTGTACTAGAAACTTCTTACCATTTGATAGAATTGTGTCATGAGTGCATTAACTGCCGCTTTCGAGGCTTTTGACAGTGCCAATCGCCAGGACCCTAACCAGGAGATGGTCGACGGCCAGGCGCACCCCAAAGAACTCCTCTATGCCCAGCGCATGAGCAAACGCCTGCGACAATTTGCCCCCGACAGTTCCGATGCACTGCAGCTGGCAGCGCGCTGCCAACACATTCAACGCTGGAAAATTGCCCGCGCCGACTATCCCCTCGGCCGCCAGGGGTATAAAAAGTGGCGCAGCGAGCTGGCGAAGTTCCACGCCCAAACGGCAGGCGATATACTGACGCACTTGGGATACGAGGCCACCACCATTAAGCGCGTTCAGGACCTGCTGCAGAAAAAACATCTCAAGCGGGACCCTGAGGTACAAGCCTTGGAAGATGTCATCTGCCTGGTGTTTCTCGAGCACTACCTGGCAGACTTTGCCATTAAACACGAAGAAGCCAAACTGATCGACATCATCCAGAAAACCTGGCGCAAAATGTCGGAGAAGGGACAACAGGCAGCCTTGCAACTGCCGCTGAACGATGAGCTTTTGGCGTTGGTGCAAAAAGCACTCGCCGTATAGTTGATGCTCATGGATGCCAGCACACTGATCCACCTCAAGCAGTTGCACGTCAGCTGTGCGGCCCTGTCGTTTACCGGTTTTTTTGTGCGCGGCCTATGGATGTCGCAGCAGTCGCCACGCCTGCAACAACGCTGGGTAAAGACCCTGCCCCACATTATCGACGGCCTGTTACTGGGCAGCGCCATCGCACTGGCCTTTGGCTACCAATTATCCCCTCTACAGCAACCCTGGCTGGCCTGCAAAATTGCAGCGCTGCTGCTCTATATCGGCCTGGGCATGATCGCCCTGCGCGTTGGCCGCAGTTTGCAGTCCCGCGCGTTGGCCTGGGTGCTGGCAATGATGACCTTTGTCCACATTGTCGGCGCAGCCATTACCAAATCCCCCTGGGGTTACTGGGTGTATATACTGGCCTGAGCGAGCCCCGCAATCGGTCGATCAGTCATTCTCAACGCTGGCGTCTCCACGCCATATTGGCGATAATGCGCGGCCCTGGGTTGTGCCCCCATAAAACACAACCTGGGCCCGGATATTTTTCAATTCGTATAAAATTTAAGCAAAAATTCATGTGGTTTAAAAATCTCCAGCTCTACCGTCTAACGTCTCCCTTTGAATACACTGCCGATGACCTGGCTGAAAAACTGGAAGCCTTCGCCTTTCAACCCTGTGGCAAACGTGATGAAAGTCGCATGGGATGGGTTGCACCGCTGGGCCCCGGTTACGACCTGCTGTGCCACAGCGCCAACGGCTACCTTTTGGTCTGTGCTCGCAAAGAGGAGAAAGTCCTGCCCGCTGCCGTCGTCAAGGAACTGGTTAACGACCGGGTAGAAGCCATTGAGCAGCAAGAAGATCGCAAGGTATACCGCAAAGAGCGGGACACCATCAAAGAAGAAGTGCTCTACGACGCACTGCCCAAAGCCTTTACCCGCTCATTGCGCACCTACGCCTACATCGATCCCAAGGGCGGCTGGGTTGTTGTGGATGCCAGCAGCCCCAGAAAAGCCGAAGAGCTGTGCAGCCTGCTGCGCGAATCCCTTGGCTCCCTGCCCGCCATCCCCCCACAGGTGAGCTATTCCCCCACCAGCGTAATGACCCAGTGGTTGCGGGGCGAGGAGCTGCCGGATGATCTGGTACTGGGAGATGAGTGCGAACTCCGGGAGCCCGGTGAGGAAGGCAGTATTATCCGCTGCAAACGTCAAGACTTGAGCGCCGATGAGGTGGCCCTGCACCTGGATGCTGGCAAACTGGGCTACAAGCTGTCGGTCGAGTGGGACGAAAACTTCTCCGCCCTGATCGCTGATGACCTGTCAGTCAAACGCTTAAAGTTCTGCGATGAGCTGATTAGTGAAGCAGAAGATGCCGGCAGCGAAGATCACGCCGCACAATTTGATGCAAACTTCTCGCTGATGACCCTGACCCTGTCACGCTTTTTATCCAACTTCCTGGCGTATTTTGGTGGAGAAAAAGCCGCCCCGGTTTGAGGAACATCGCCAAACTTCTGAAAATGTGAACCAGTCGATCGTCTCGTGACAAAAGCTTGACAGGGCGCCCAGGATAGTGGTTTAAATAGCCCCCTGGGTGTACCGACGTAGCCTCATATAATTAATAAATACGGGCGATCGACATGGAAATGATAACAACCCCCAGGTTGGTGGCCGCCCTGCGGTTCACTGCCAAACTCGCTATTTGCCTTGCAGCCATAGGCACCTTTTCCTTATCTGCATCTGCCTGTGATGAGAGCTGTCGTAAAGAGAAAGCACAGGCGCGCTACGGAGAGAAGTTTCCGAGTTATCTCAGCCGGGCTTATTGCGAAGAGATCAAAATTGAGTTCATGACCTCAACACTGAGCAGTTTGCAGAGCTACCGGGACACACGCCTGGACGTCAAGCGCAAACGCGGCATGAACAACACCCGATCATTTATTGATCAGCGGAAGGCGTGGCTGCAGGAGTGCGACAACTACCTGACAAAAACTGACCACGGCCGCATCTTCAAAGACGACAAAACCACCGTTAGCATCTTTAACGCCATGGATTCTGTCTCTCGTGAACTCTCTTCCCTGGTTAAGGGCGTCACCTACTCCTTTGACCACGGACAAGACTCTACCGTGATGGCGACTGAAAAGTTCGACCACCTGTTTGAGCTGGTAGACAACCACAAAACCCTGCTACTGCTTAAAGGGCAATTCGTGTTGCAGGAACGCTAGATTTTACGCTTCCTCTTCGCTGCGCTTTTTGAGCGACAGCACAGGACGCTTGGGTTTGTTGGCCGGTGTTATATACGCGGGCTTTTGATGCACCGCAGGTTTACTGGCCCTCTTTTCCGTAGCGGTGGTTTTGGCGGCCGCGGCAAAAGCCTCCATACCGTGACGCAGCAAGCGCGCCTGCTCAATACCTGAGAGTTCCTTGGGGAAACGACCCGGATTAACCGCAGACGGGTCACGCGGGTTACCTTCTATTTCAATCAAAAATCCACTTTCATGGGTGGCCGTCAGCGTGGCCAAATCAACGCTCCAAGCTTTAAAGTTCATCAGCATCCTAACGATTTGCGGCAAAAATTCAGGGCTTATTAGAACATAAAGATAACCAGCAAAATACTGATTTTTGATGACCGTTAGGGGGGGGCATTTCATTTATTTGGCGAGTTTGCACACAAACTGTGAACAGTTGGAGTACCCACACCGGGTTGAAACCGGATTTAACGGGCGATGCCCTCCCGCAGTGCAGTCAACTGGCAGTGATCGAGTATAAAAGCAGCAACTTGTGGCACATCCCCCAACGGTAATCGCGGCACAGGCGTCTCTACGTAGCAATCCTCTGGCACTGCCAGCGCCAACACATTGGGACAAGCGGTCAATAGCAACTGGACGTTTTCCTGTTGGTGTGGCGCGTGGGACGGCACCACCAATAACTTCTCATGGTCAGCGGTTTTAAAGCCGTCCACCAATACAAGATCGACGTCCCGCAGCTCTGCCAGGCTGGCATCCAGATCGGCACACTGTGCCCCACCTGACTCGGCGGGCGGCTTGGACTCGATCACCGCAACCCGAATACCGGCCGCTGCAAAATGATCAACCAATGCCTGCACCAACGCGGTTTTCTCCACGCCGCGCCAACCGACAATGCCAAATACCTTCATAAAACGCACAAACCTTTAAGTCGGTGCAACACCCACAGGCACCGCCACCCACATTAACAATAATTGTGCGAAAAGATAACGCAGCCAGGCAGGCTATACCTTGATCCAGATCTAGGTCAAGCCTGTTTTTTATCTAGGTCAAGCCTGTTTTTTAGCTGCCGGGACGGCGGAGGACTGCCCAGATGCACCTCGTTGCGCTGACAGGCCAGCTCCATCTGTTTTTGCCGCTCCTCAAAACGCTGGCGCTGCTCAGGGGTTTGCTGGTCGTAGCAGCGAGGGCACGCCACTCCCGGCAAGTAATGTTCCGAGGCTTTGTCCGCTTCGGTAATGGGGTGGCGGCAACCGTGGCATTGATCGTAGGAACCTTTGTTCAAGTCGTGGTCGACTGCAACACGGTTATCGAATACGAAACACTCCCCTTCCCAAAGGCTGTCCTGCTCGGGCACCTCTTCCAGATATTTGAGAATCCCCCCTTGCAGGTGATACACCTCCTCAAACCCCTGCTCTTTCAGGTAGGCGGTGGACTTTTCACAGCGGATGCCCCCTGTACAGAACATCGCCACCTTCTTATGCGCCGCCGGGTCCAGATTGTTGGCCACATACTCGGGAAACTCCCGAAAAGTGTCGGTCTTGGGATTGATGGACCCTTTAAAGGTGCCAATACTCACCTCATAGTCATTGCGTGTATCTACCAGAATCACGTCCGGGTCGGCGATCAGGGTATTCCAATCAGCCGGCTTGACGTAGGTGCCCACCACCTTGTTCGGATCAATACCTTCAACGCCCATGGTGACAATTTCTTTTTTCAGCTTGACCTTCATACGGAAAAAGGGCGTTCCCCCGTCAAACGACTCCTTGTGCTCCAGGTCGGCCAGACGCGGATCCGCTGCCAGGTATTCCAAAAGCCCATCGATCCCCTCCCGGGAGCCAGCCACGGTACCGTTGATACCCTCTGCCGCCAGCAGCAACGTCCCCTTGATACCCAGCGACTGACATTTGGCCAGCAGGGGCTCGCGCAGCTGCTGGTAGTCAGGTAGGGCAACAAATTTATACAGCGCGGCAACAACACTCATTTGCTGCCCCCCATGCAATTGGGCGAAGCTGGCGTCTGCTCAACCTCTGCCCACTCTTCCGGGGTATAGGTATGCAATGCCAAGGCGTGCACCGGACCGGCCAACTCTTGCTTTAACAAGCCATATACCTGCTGGTGCCGCTGCACCTGGCGCTTGCCTGCAAAGGCCTCCGTAACCAGCACTACCTTAAAGTGGGACTCTGAGCCAGGCGGCACACTGTGCATATGACTTTCATTGATCACCTGCAGCAAGCGGGGCTCAAAGCCGGACTGCAATTTGTGTTCGATGGCGCGTTGAACGGGGGCTAATTCACTCATAACGGGTTCTTTCATCTAATCGACATAACAAACGATGCCTTTGCGGCAAGCGAGTATTATAAAGGATTGCTCATCAGAGCGGGGAATTCTCACAAAAGCAGCCCCAAAACGGTGCTTACCTGATCTCTCTCGCCGTTTTTTGCACATTCTGTCGTAAAAATCGACATGCAAGCTGGCGCATTGATCGAGCTTGGCTAGACTTGCCTTGCAGCTTTCGCGCAGTCTGCAACAAAAATAAAACTCACCCGATAGGGAGGTGTAGACGGTAAAGCAGTACGATAAAAATCTACAGCTATTGCTATGTCATACTTGAAAGTTTTTATCAATCGTAGAAATGGGCGAAAACGGCGCCTGGAGGACGACCCCTGTGAGCATATGGCTCTGGACCTGTTTCACCGCAAGCGCCGAAAATCAACGGAACGACGCAGCCTCAACCGCACTCTGGAAGAAGACTACTTTGCCTACCTGGAGGCTCGCACCCCACATCCACCTGAGCTGGATGCGTCTGAAGCGATATGCCCCAGTAGCGACGACCAAGTCAGGCGATAGAGCGGCAACCTCCGTCTCTGGTCACCGCCGGCCTATTACTTCAGACTGGCGTAATAGGCCGCCAGGTTAGCAATATCCGCATCGCTCAGGGGTTTGGCCATACCAGACATCACAGGATCGTTGCGCTTGCCTGATTTAAAGTCATTTAACTGCTTGGCCAGATAGGCTTCTTGCTGACCGGCGAGGTTGGGCCAGAGGGGATTAACACTGATACCGGCGGGGCCGTGGCAGGCAGCACACATAGCGGACTTGGCTTTGCCCGCCGCCACATCACCGCCGGCCAATGCAGTGGCGCTTACACCTGCGGTCAAGGCCGCAACCGCGGCAGCGCTCACTAATTGCTTGATTACTTGCATCGCAATCTCTCCTGTTTGACTTTAGTTAGCTAATCTCGATAATGATGAAAAATAGCTTAATCGGGACTGAACAGATTGGTTCTGCCCGCATTTCAGTTTTTAGGGCGCCAGTTTTACCACTAATACCGCCTGGTCACCAGCGCTAAAATCCCTCAACCCTGATCATCCGAGGACTTTTGACCTGCATCAACCCCCACCATCTTCTCCAGTTTCTTTTTAGAGTGATAGATGTAATTCTGGGTGGCGGTCAACATGCCGCGCAGGATGCTCAGCTCCATTTCGTCCAACCGCACCCGGTTATACAAGCGGCGAAGCCGAGTCATGGTCTGGCGCGGGTTGTCTTTTTCCAGGAAACCGAGCTCTACAAGGGTATCTTGCAAATGCTCGTAATAACGCTCTTGCGCTTCCTGCTTGGCCGGTGGCACGTCCCAATCGTCAAAGTGCGGTAGCTTGCCCTCTTTAGCGGTCAGATAAGCCATGCGAATCTCATAGCAAATTACCTGCACCGCCGCGGCCAGGTTGAGTGAACTATAGGCGTCGTTAGCCGGAATATGTACATGGTAGTTACACTTGTGCAGCTCTTCATTGGTGAGACCGCGATCCTCGCGACCAAAAATCACCGCAATATCGTGGTGCCGAGCTTCAGCCCAGGCCCGCTCGCCACATTCACGCGGCGTCACCAGCGGCCAGGGAATACGGCGCTCCCGCGCGCTGGTGCCCACCACCAGGCCACAGTCACCGATCGCTTCGTCCAGGGTGTCTACCACCACAGCGCTATCCAGCACATCCAGGGCCCCGGCTGCCCGCCACACGGCTTTGTCCGCCGGGAATTCCTTGGGGGCCACCAGATAGAGGCGCGACAACCCCATATTCTTCATGGCTCGGGCGGCACCACCAATATTGCCGGGATGAGAGGTATTAACAAGGACGATACGGATTTTGTCGAACAGGGCTTCGGTCATGGATCTCAGTTTCTTGCTCAGAGGGCTGATTGTTAAGCGATGGAGGTTATTACCGCGGCGCAGTTTACCAAATCAACGGCGGTTCTAATATAGGCCGGCCACTGCTATAATCCGCCCCCCGGCGCTGAGGGAGCCGCCCCCGGTCTCTGCAAACAGCCCACGTTCTTTTACAGTTCAAGTTGATTGGTGCCCCCTATGGAACCCATGTTGAAAATCGCCCTGCGTGCCGCACGCAAGGCTGGCGAGCTGATTGAGCGCGCCCTGGAGCGCGTTGATGTGTTGGCCATTGAAACCAAAGGCCGCAATGACTTCGTTACCGAGATTGACAAGCAATCCGAACAGGAGATTATCTACCACCTGCGCAAGGCCTACCCCGACCACGCCATCCGCGCTGAAGAAAGCGGTTACAACCAAGGCAAAGACAGCGACTACGAGTGGATTATCGATCCCTTGGACGGCACCACCAACTTTATCCACGGCATTCCTCACTTTGCCATCTCCATCGCCTGTAAGTACAAGGGCCAAGTGGAACACGCCGTGGTGCTGGATCCCATCAAACGCGAAGAGTTTACCGCCAGTCGGGGGCGCGGTGCCGCCCTGAACGGCCGCCGCATTCGGGTATCCCCCCGTCGCGGCCTGGAAGGCGCTTTAATCGGCACCGGTATCCCGTTCAGCGGTTTTGCCTACAACAATATGACACCCTATCTGGCCAGCCTGCAGGAGATTGCCGGACAGACCGCGGGTATTCGCCGCCCGGGAGCTGCCGCCCTGGACCTGGCCTACGTGGCCGCCGGCCGCTTTGACGCCTTCTGGGAAATGAACCTGAATGAGTGGGATATCGCCGCTGGTGTCTTACTGGTGAAAGAAGCGGGCGGCTTAGTGAGTGACTTTAACGGCGGCAACAGCTTTATGGACACGGGCCACATTGTCTGCGGCACGCCCAAGGTGTTTAAACCCGTCCTGCAAATTGTGCAGAAGCACTTGGGCAAGATCTAACTAGTGCTACTCTGTCACAGTAACTCTGGGAGTCTCGTAGGGCGGATTAGCGTAGCGTAATCCGCCAAGATTGTGGCACTAACCCGGCTAATTGGTGGATTACGCCGGGCGACGCTACGCTAATCCACCCAAGCGGCTATAACTTTGCGTGACAAAGTGGAGCTGGCTACTATTTTCCTGAGCTGACGCGATCGCGGTTACTCCTGCTCGGCAAAGTGGGAGATAAAGTCCAGTAGCGCCAGATCGCAGTTATTCTCGAACGCCAGAAATTGGCAACCCACCACAAAGGCGTTTTGCGCCACACGACGGCTGTACACCAACTGACAGCGGATACCGATAGGCGCAGCCGCCACTTGGGTGGTGGGCACGTCAAAACTGACATTAAAGGCGATGGCATCAATAGAGCGACGCGGGACACGATTAGGCATCAACGTTTGCAGCAGGCGATGATCGCCCCGCAATTGCAATCCGCGGCTGGAGATATTGGTTAAACGGGCCGTCACCACGGCGCCGTCTTCAGCGACCACACGGGCGACAAGATTGGTCTTATACCGCGGCTCACGCCGATTTTCTCGCCGCGAATCCGTACTCTCACCCCGGGGAAACAACATCCTGGCCACTAAACTGGACTCTCCTACAAATCAGATTTTATTTAGGATATCCAGCATTGTAGATCTGCGCGCCACGTAATATCAAATTATTTTTCTGCCTTTCGCGAAATATTTACCCCCATATAAAAAGCGGCATTTAACGCCGCTTTTTTTGGGTGCCAGTCCTCGGAAATGACAATCAGGGCATCTCGTCCAGCTCCGCTCCTTCCTTCACCGGCGGCATCAGGTCTTCTTTGCTGATCTTCATCGTCAGCAGCACGTTGGCCGCCACATAAATAGAAGAGTAGGTACCCACCAGCACGCCCACCATCAAGGCGATGGAGAAACCGTGAATCAACTCTCCTCCCACCAGGAACAGTGCCGTCAACACCAGCAAGGTGGTGATCGAGGTGATCAACGTGCGACCCAAGGTTTGTGAGAGGGACGTATTAATCACCTCCAGGGAATCCCCCTTGCGCAGCACCCGGAAGTTTTCCCGAATCCGGTCCGACACCACAATGGTATCGTTGAGGGAGTACCCAATCACCGCCAGCACTGCCGCCAGTACGGTCAGATCGAAGTCCAGCCCCAGCACCGAGAAAAAGCCCAACACAATCACCACGTCGTGTATCAACGCCGCCACGGCACCGACGGAAAACTTGACCTGAAAACGCATGGCTACATAGACCATCACTACCGCCAGGGCAAATAGCATTCCCAGGCCACCGTCATCGCGCAGCTCTTCACCCACCTGCGGGCCGACAAACTCAATCCGGCGCAGGTCGATGGACTCGTCACTGCCTTTTTGCAGGGCATTGACCACCTCTTCGCCCAGGCCCTCCTTAAAGCCCTGCTGCAAACGCACCAGCACTTCAGTCTCGGAACCAAAGTGCACGACCACTGCCTTGTCAAAACCGGCAGCTGCCAGTTTGCTCCGCACCTGCTCCAGGTCCGCTGCCCGCTCGTATCCCACTTCAATTTGGGTGCCGCCGGTAAAGTCCAGACCAAACCGCAGACCGTTGATCGCAAGAGAGACAATCGACCCCACCAACAACACAATGGACAGGACTGCCGCCAGCTTGCGCTGGCCCATAAAATTAATCACTTTTTGTTCTGCCATGGTCCTGTCCCTATATCCAAAGTTTCTTCACGCTGCGACCACCGTACATCAGGTTCACCAGACTGCGGGTTCCGATAATAGCGGTAAACATAGATGTCAAAATACCGATTGATAGCGTTACCGCAAACCCTTTCACCGGGCCTGATCCGATACCATAGAGGATCACTGCCACAATCAGGGTGGTGATGTTCGCATCGAGAATGGTACTGAAAGCGCGATCAAAGCCGGTGTGAATGGCTGACTGTGGCGGCAAGCCGTTTTTCAACTCTTCTTTGATACGCGAGAAGATCAACACGTTGGCATCCACCGCCATACCCACTGTCAAAACGATACCTGCGATACCCGGCAACGTCAGGGTCGCCCCGAGTATGGACATGCAAGCCACCAGCAACACCAGGTTGACCGCTAGAGCGATATTGGCGGCAAAACCGAACACCTTGTAGTAAACCAGCATAAAGATCAGCACCAACAGCAGCCCCAGCTGCACCGAGGTTACCCCCAGGGCAATATTCTCCGCACCCAGAGAAGGGCCAATGGTGCGCTCTTCCACAAAGTACATGGGCGCCGCCAGGGCACCGGCGCGCAGCAGCAGTGCCAGCTCCGATGCTTCCGCCGGATTATCGAGGCCGGTTATGCGGAACTGCACGCCCAGCGCACTTTGAATGGTGGCCAGGCTGATAATTTTCTTCTCGACGATTTGCGTCGGTTCTGCCACCTGTTCGCCCGCCTCGTTGGTGACATAATTCATGCGGGTTTTGTATTCGATAAACAGAATACCCATGCGGCGCTGGATATTGTTACGGGTCGCGCGGTGCATCTTGGTCCCTCCCGCGCTGTCGAGGGTGATATTCACCTGCGGCTGGCTGGTTTGGGAGTCAAAGCTGCTCTGGGCATTGGCCACATGGTCGCCGGAGACAATCAGCTTTTTCTCCAGCCAGGCAGTGCCAAAACGGCGGGCGTCGAGCTCACTACGGTATTCAAACTCCTCTTTGGCGGTCACCCGGGTTTTAGGGGTTGCTTCCAACCGGAATTCCAGGTTCGCGGTTTTACCGATAATCCGCTTGGCTTCGGCCGTATCCTGTACCCCCGGCAACTCCACCACCACTCGGTTGCGGCCCTGGCGCTGCACGATCGGCTCGGACACCCCCAGCTCGTTCACCCGGTTGCGCAGGGTGGTCAAGTTCTGACTGACTGCATAATCTTCGATTTCGCGGATCGCCTGCTCGGACATCTGTGCCCGCACCACAAAGCTACCATCGGCCATATCCTCAGTGGTACGCTGCAAATTATTGAATTCCTTGCGGATCACTGCATTGGCTTCATCGCGCAGCTCCGCGGTTTTAAAGCGCGCCACGATCACGTTGTCCTTGGTCAGTTTGACCGACTGGTAGCGGGCCTTGGCCTTGCGCAACTGGCTCTTGATTTCGCTGGTGGTAGTCTGCAGTCGCTTGGCTACCGCCGCCTGGGTATCCACCTCCAGCAGGAAATGCACCCCCCCGGACAGGTCCAAGCCCAGCTTCATGGGCGAGGCGCCAAAGGACTGCAACCACTCCGGCGTGGTGGCGGCCTTGTTCAGCGCCACGACATAGGTATCGCCCAAGGCGCGCTGGATCACACGCTTGGCCGGCAACTGCTGCTCCGCATCCACCAGTCGGATCAAACCCGCGCTGCCGCTGCTCTCTTCGCCAAAGAATTCAATGCCCGACTGCTGCAGGGCATCGGTAGCGATTTGCAACACCTTGTTATCAATTTCCATGGCGCTGGATTCGCCGGAAATCTGTACCGCCGGATCTGGGGCATAGAGGTTAGGGGCGGCATAGACGAGCCCGAGGCTCACCGCAAACAGGATTAACAGGTATTTCCACAGGGGATAACGATTGATCATAGCCAGTTCCGAACAGGAGTACTCCATGGTGGCAGGCGTGCCGGCTGTGGCGCGCCCGCCTTTATTCATTATTGATCCAACAACGCTTTAATCACCGGGCTGGATTATACCCTTTAAATGGGGTGCCACAATGACATTGCAAGGCCCTTGTCCGCGCAGAGTCGAGCCTGTGCGACGATTACAGTGGTGGCGCCTGCAATCCCTGCTTTGCATAAAATGTAGCCACATAGTCATCCAGCTGACCGTTGGCGATGGCGTCGCGCAATCCGCGCATCAGGTTCTGGTAATAGCGCAGGTTGTGAATGGTGTTTAGCTGCGCCCCCAGAATCTCGCCGCACTTGTCCAGGTGGTGCAGGTAGCTGCGGCTAAAGCGTGTACAGGTGTGGCAGTCACACTCGGCGTCCAGCGGACGGGTATCGTAGCGGTGCTTGGCATTGCGGATCTTGATCACCCCTTCGCTGGTGAACAAATGACCGTTGCGGGCATTGCGGGTGGGCATTACACAGTCGAACATATCCACACCGCGACGCACCGCCTCGACGATATCCGCCGGCTTGCCCACCCCCATCAGATAACGGGGTTTCTCACTCGGCATAAGAGGGCCCAGGTGATCGAGAATACGCACCATATCCTCTTTGGGCTCCCCCACCGACAGGCCGCCGATGGCATAGCCGTCAAAACCGATAGCTTCCAGCCCCTGCAGGGATTCGGTGCGCAGGTTTTCGTACATGCCGCCCTGGATGATACCAAACAGGGCCGAGGGGCTGTCGCCGTGGGCTTCTTTACTGCGCTTGGCCCAACGCAGGGACAACTCCATAGAGCTGCGCGCCTCCTGGGGCGTGGCCGGATAGGGGGTACACTCGTCAAAGATCATCACCACGTCGGATCCCAGATCGCGCTGCACCCGAATCGAGGCTTCCGGGTCGAGAAACACGGGACTGCCGTTGATGGGGGAGCGGAAAGATACGCCTTCCTCGGTGATTTTGCGCAGTTTGCCCAGGCTGAACACCTGGAAACCACCGGAGTCGGTCAGGATCGGACCCTGCCACTGCATAAAGTCGTGCAGGGTACCGCTGTTATCCGGCCCGTGGGCTTTAATCACCTCGGTGCCGGGTCGCAGCATCAAATGAAAGGTATTGCCGAGAATTATTTGGGCGCCGATCTCTTCGATATCCCGCGGCAACATCCCCTTGACGGTGCCATAGGTTCCCACCGGCATAAAGGCCGGCGTCTCCACCACGCCGCGGGGAAAACGCAGGCGGCCGCGGCGGGCGCGACCATCAGTGGTGTCCAGTTCAAATTGCATAAAGCACTCGCGGCTCATGCGTTTTTACCTCGTATTGTAAAAGCTGTTCCCTTTATGGAACCCGCGCCTGTCACTCGGGGCTTCTCCCCACCAGCTCGGTGTGGGCATTGGGGTTGCGGGTAATAAACATGGCGTCGCCATAGCTGAAAAAGCGATAGCGCTCCTTCACCGCCGCATGGTAGGCCGCCATGGTATGTTGATAGCCGGCAAATGCCGACACCAGCATCAGCAGGGTCGACTCCGGCAAATGGAAATTAGTGACCAAGGCATCCACTACCCGGTATTCATAACTGGGGTAGATAAAAATCTGGGTCTCGCCCTGGTAGGGTGCAATCTCGCCGAGATCTCCCGCACCTTGGGCCGCGGTCTCCAGGCAGCGCACCGAGGTGGTGCCCACAGCGATCACCCGCTTGCCTGCTGCCTTGGTGGCCCGCACCTGCTCGCAGACTTCGGGGGTCACCTCCATAATCTCGGCATGCATCTGGTGCTCGTGGATATTTTCCACCCGTACCGGTTGAAAGGTCCCCGCCCCTACATGCAAGGTGACAAATGCGCTATTAACCCCTTTGGCCGTCAGCGCTTCCAGAAAAGCATCGTCAAAATGCAGACCCGCCGTGGGCGCCGCCACGGCACCGGCCTTGGCCCGGTCGCTGTAGACCGTCTGGTAGCGTTCGCGGTCCGCCTCGGCATCGGGACGATCGATATAGGGGGGCAGCGGCATATGGCCAATGCGCTCCAGCACCTCCAGCACCGACTCCTCCGCCGGAAACGCCAGCTCGAACAGGGCTTCGTGGCGGGCCAACACCGTCAGGGCTGTCCCATCCGCCAAGATAATCTCACTACCCACCTTGGGGGACTTGCTGGCCCGGGTGTGCGCCAGCACCCGCTGCGTGTCCAACACCCGCTCCACCAGCACCTCCACCTGACCGCCGGTGGGCTTTTTGCCAAACACCCGCGCCGGGATCACCCGGGTGTTGTTGAACACCATCAAGTCCCCCGGTTCCAGCTGGTCCAACAAGTCCGGGAACAGGCCGTGGGTTACGGCGCCGGATTCTCCATCCAGCTCCAGAAGGCGACTGCCGCGGCGCTCCGCGGCGGGCTGGCGAGCGATCAGCTCGTCGGGCAGGTCGTAGCTAAAATCTTGTCGACGCATAGATTGTTTGTGCTTTACCGACACATTCATTGCAAGGAAAGGCGCAAGGGTATAGGAAAACAGCCCTATTGGCTATGATTTGCCCGCTTCGGGGCCCGAACGGTATCGGTCGCATCAAACCGTTGACCTCAGCCAAACCGCTGTTATAATCACGCCCTCTCTGACAGGCGCTGCCTGTGGGAAGTTGTGCCAGCGTGGTGAAATTGGTAGACACGATGGATTCAAAATCCATTGCCTTCACGGGCGTGGCGGTTCGAGTCCGCCCGCTGGTACCATGGTTTAAAAAAGGTCAGCCAGATGCTGGCCTTTTTGCGTTTTAAAGCCCCCTCGAACCGCCACGTGTGGCGGCCGGTTGTAGCGCGCCAACCATTTTGCGACATTTCGCCAATTGAGTTGTGACATTAAAATAGCCCCACCTGACTCCCTTTTGGCTGAGGCGCCTCACCCTCCTTCCAATTACCAAATATCAGCTCTTTACAGGCTGTTGTCTGGCCGCCACCAGCAACCGTATAAGCATAATCCACCTCCATTACTGACAAATGAGAGAACACTTCGCGGATGTCGGGATGGTCCAAGTGGCTGATCACCATGGTGCCTTTGATCGCTCGTGCCAGCTCAGCCATTCGCTCGTAGTGCTCCCAGGGGAAGTCCACCCCGTAGCCTTCTGTTTGCCAGTATGGTGGATCGCAGTAAAACAGAGTATGGGGGCGGTCATACTTCTCGATCACTTTGTCCCAGGGCAGATGCTCAATAGTGGTATTAGCCAGCCGGTAATGGGCATCAGCCAAATCCTGCTCCAGGGTGAAAATATTGAATTTCGGGCGACTGGTAGTAGCTGTCCCGAAGCTCCGCCCCTCAACCTTGCCGCCAAATGCCAACTTTTGCAGATACAGAAACCTTGCCGCCCGCTGGATATCGGTCAAGGTTTGGGGTGGCGTGGACTGCAACCACTCCCAATTCTGGCGACTGGTTAAAGCCCATTTAAACTGCTTATAAAGCTCCTCCAAATGGTGCTTGACCACCCGGTAGAGATTGACCAGATCACCGTTGATATCGTTGAGCACCTCCACCTCGGAGGGCGGCTTTAGAAAGAACAACGCCGCAGCCCCGCAGAAGGGCTCCACATAACATTGGTGATCCGGGAACAGCGGCAAGATGTTGTCGGCGAGCTTACGCTTACCTCCGATCCATGGGACTAAGGGTTTGGCCACGAGCGATTTCTCCTTTGGGTGTGAATGGCGCTCGTGGGCGCTCCAGCTTGTTAATGAACCGGCACCGTGGGCACTTAATTTCCAGGGTGCCAATACCGGCCGCACGGGCCAGCAGCTTATTACATTTACCACAGCGTACTGCATGCATGGTGAACCTACCTTATTTCTGGTAGGCTTCGCGCCGCCTGTCGACAGGTGGGGAAGCCTTGGTTGGTTCACAGTGGTCACTGCACTGTGGATTGACGTCGGCCTGGGTGTTGCCGCACCTTGGCCGTCGCTTCCTCTTTACTTTTATATAGCGCCAGCGCGGTCGCCCAGCAGGACAACTACATACAACAGGTTACGCATTGGCTCGCACTTCTACGAGGTCAATAACCGCCTGACTGACGCCGTCGACAACCGCTTGGGCTGCTGTCCGCTCGGCGTCGTCCTGGACGATCAACGGGTTCGGCTCAGAGATAATCGTGCCGTCCTCGACTGCGACCTCCACCGTCGCCGGCAGGGGCTCCACTGGCTCGACCCACTGGACCAGCTGCAAGCCAGCCACTAGCTGGGCACCAACAGACAAATCCCCCGCCAGAGCGACGTCGGCCACGGCCTCACCTTCATCAGTACGGTAAAGCAGCATTACATTGCCTACATCGCCACCAGGCAGCCGCACAAAGCTGCCAACAATAACCTCGCCCTCAATGTCTACCCAGCCGCCAATAAGGCCCTCAGCCAGCCGGTAACGCGCCAGGCGGGACTTGGCTCGCTCGTAGGCCATGGCCTGGCGCTTAAGCATCACCAAGGCGACAGCCTGGTCCTTGGTCATGCCCATAGACTCAAAGAAACTATCAAGCTCGGCCTTACCCTCGCCAGTTCGCTGGATTTTCTCCCGCACCTGGTCGGGGTAGCGACTGCGTATTACTTGCTGGATTAATCGCTCCAGTTGGACCAGCGATACATCGGCATTATCGGACACAGAAAATACGGCGCGGGAATTAACCCGCACCTCATTTGTAGTTACCTCAAGCATTATGCAACCCTCTTGGCGCGGACATACAGCTCGTCGTAAATGGCGACCGGATCAACAATGAAGTCAAAGCCGTCAAACTTAACCGCGTAGTCATAGATATTATTACCTTTGGACGCGCGAGCGGTTTTGCGGTCAATCTCCACTCGCTCCGGCTTGTAACCGTGAGGCAGTCGACAACCTTCTGCGGGATAAACGGAAACGTCGTCAATATCACCAACAAAGTCAGCAGACGCCTGGATAATCACCCGGTCGCCCGCGTCAGATGCAGTAATGGTTTGACTGAAAGTGCCGTTGCCGGTCTCGGTGGTGCCCCAAGCGCCCAGGTTTGGCTTTGTGGTGCCAGCTGAATGGCTTGAAACCGTCCAAGTAACGACATACTGCTCATTGGCTTCAACGTCCGGCGCATCGTCATTTTTCAAGTTCGATACAGCTGTTTGTGTACCGTCGCAGCTTGCTTTTCCATTGGCAATACTCCACCCGGCTCCTTTGCTCCAAGCAACATCGCCAGCGGCAAAGTTACCGTTTTCTGTGTAGCTTTGCTGCCAAACATCAAGGTACTCATCACACCGATCATTAACAGCCTTGTTCAACCGCTCGCGGATATTGACTGCAGGAATATCCACATCAAACCCGTTTGCCCCACCCAGCAGCAACGCACCATTCAAAGCGCTAACGGATTGGAAGGGGGCTGCTTTTGAGATCACTTTTACACTAATGTAATCCACCCAGGCGTTGTTGGCCCCAGCATAAGTATTTTCAATCCTCAAATGAGGAGTAGCTCCTGCCTTTGTAACAAAAACACCCTCCTTCTCTCCGCTACCTGTAATGGAGCCTTGCCAAGTAGATACTTGGTCATGAAGTCCAACTTTAAAGTTGCCGTTGTCCGTTTTAAATTTGTACCGGATTAACAGCATATCATCCGATGCAACGCCTACCACCCCGAGGTCAAAACGTGATGACCCCCACTGATCAGCAGCCGCAACCTTTAACGCCCCGTCAGCATAAACGGTTGTGTCGTGTGTTGTTATGCCTCCTACCCATGCACTAACGTCAGTTTCGGTAAAGTGGTAGTTAGGGATTTTTTCAGCAATCCCATCCAGCGAACTCTCCACTAACTCTAGCTCCTGGAAGGCATTCACCACACCAGCGCTTACTGGGTAAATAAGCCCGCGAGACTCATCAACAGCAATAGCTTTGATATCGGGGTCACTGCCTTGTAGAACGGCGCGCCCCTGGATCATGCACAGTTCGTCGCGGTACATCTTTTTGATTTGGTCAGCGCTCAAAGTGGTTTTTGAGTAGCGCATCAAAGCAAAGGCCTCATTACCTGTTGCATGGGCAATATAGAAATTGCTATAAGCGGCACCTCCGTCAGTATCCCAATCGGTTGTGTCATTGGTCTTCAGATCACCATTAATGTACAACTTACAACTTGATCCCTCTTTGACGATTGTGACCAGCTTAAGAGTGTTATCTTCCTGCCAAGGTGTGCTCAGAGTCCTGCCTCCAAGATCTCCAGCTGTGCTTTCATATCGACGGATATTAACTGTCTTACTACCACCCGGTCCGGCAATATGAATCTGAAAGCCAGCTCGGTCTGTAGTATTCCATTGCGCGTCTGCGCCGCGTTGGCCCATTACAAAATCCTGAGAAGCATCCGTCCAAAAACAGAATGACCAATCCGAGTTATGGGGGAACATAGAAACAGAGTCGCCCCATTCAAGGTCATTTCCAGCAACCCCAAAATCCTTAACAAAGGCTATCTCGCTACCGCCTACAGAAACCTTGCCAACCGTGCCGTGTATGCCAATATTGCCGCCATTGGCTGCGCGGTTTTTCGTAACACTCCTCAAGGACACATTATCAATAGAGCCGTCGAAATTGCTATCGGCAACAATGGCAATAGTCGTTGAGGCTTCCGTGGCAGTGAAGCTAAACGACTTAACACCAGTCGTGCTTATGTCGTCATTGAACACAACGCCACCGACATCAACGTAATTGATCGCCCCGGCATTTACAGCAGTGACTTCAAAAGTCAAAAGGTAATCGTTGCCATTAACGAGCGTAGCGTTTTCTTGCAGGGAAGAGTTTCCTGCCTGCGTCCCGTCACATGTAGCCACACCGCCAGCAATAGACCAACCATCCCCTTTAGTCCAAATGGTGTCCGTATCAAAACCGCCGTTGATGGAGTATTCAATGCCTATCAATGAACCCAAATCGGTGTCGCATGCAATGGCCAACTGACAATCACCCACCATCCAACCAGTGTTGTATTTGTCGGTAATGTGGGCGATCATCGATTTAGTTCGATCCAAGGCGTTATCATGGATTAACGACAAACCCATATCGCCAGCAACTGCCAGCTTATCGCCAGCATCGGACGCATAATTAATCCGGCCAAGCGTCATCGGCCAACTCGTGTTTACACCGTGACTGTCTGACAGGTTAGTGGTCTTTGGGTAGCCTTTGTTACTTGCGCCATTTTCAACACCAATGACGTCAACCGTCTCATATGGCAACTCACTCAACAGTTGCAGACCGCCATAATCAGGGTCGTTTTTAATAGAGCCCCACACCTGCCTATGACGGTCAACTATAAGCGATCCAACATTCCAACCAGAGTTTAATTCACCCCCCCTCTCTACTTTTTCATCATGCCTTATGATCGAGGCTCCAGCGTCTGTGCCCACATAAACAGTCGGTATTTTCAGGGCGGTTGCAGGGTCGACTGGAGCGTCATCGAGGACAGCAACAGCAACATCAAGAACATGCTCACTGACAAGCCCATTACCAGCCGCCGCCGCAGAACCCTTATTGGCGTTGCGCTCTTTGATGTCACCCAGATAAGCCCTGATACCGTTATCGTCATGGACATAGCCGCTGTTTTTGGCGAGATCAAAAACATGCAAGCCGCCTGAACTGACAGACGGATCAACACCGACGAATATCTTACCGTTCCTGGCTTTCAGTGATGTAACACTACCGTTGGAGCCGTTGGCCAACAACAGCATATTGCCGGACGCGTAGCTCCAAGAGCCTGCAAACACCATCCACATGGTCAGCTTGGCGGCCTTTGTATCAAAGACTACCACGCGGTCAGCTTCGGCAATGATGATTGGATAGGCAGGCGGTTCATCAGAACCAAAACGATAAACTTCCTGCTCAGTATCCGGGCCAATAGTCAGCACCTCAAACCACTTTTTAGAGATCGTGTTGAAGTACATGTCTCCTATCAATGCCCCGCCCGCAATCGCAGCAGCCAAGTTGGCAAATTCACCTCGGTCAATACCCGTAGGGCGCGACTCTTTGGCATAAGGGTAATGCAAACAACGGTAGCGCCAACTGTCATCCAAACACTCCCAGCCAAAGTCGACGGCAACCACATCAAGGTATCGGAATACCCGCTTTAGCTGAGGGATTACATAGCGCAGCCAGCCATCATCAATGTATGGTTCCGCCCCAGCAATCGGCATCTTGGCCGCTTCCGGCACCTGTGATGCAGTGCCGCCACTCACCACCGCCACGGCATCGGCCAGCGCCTGTAGCACCGCCGCCTTGGCATCCGCCACAATCTGCTGCTCGCTCTGCGCGAGACTCGCACTGGCCGCTGCTGACAACACTTGGGAAGACGTCCAGTTCTGTGTGTCAGTGGTCAGCTGCGCCAGTTCATTGGCATGGGTCTGGAGCGCAGTGACCAGCCCATTCAACTTGGTTAAAACATCGTCCCCGTTATTGAGTTTATACTGCTCTAAATCGACAGTGGCGGCCATTAAACTTCCTCCAATACCAGGCTCGATTGATACGTGTTAACGTGAGTAAAGCTATCGCTGTAGTCGTTCACCCGCTTGGCAATCATGGATTCCACCAACCCCATCACACCGGGGCGGTCTGGATCTAACGACACCAGCATGTCTTGCGCTTTGCCATTGCGTGACAGCTCGATATACAGCCGTTCGCGATCGGCTTCGTCCAGCCAGTCCAGGTTGAACTCAAACCGGCGATAAGCTCTTCGCTTCTCGGTCTTTGATCCGCCCGCTTCAGTGCGGGTGTGCTCTGACGGATCAATGAGCTGGAACTTGCGTCCCCAGCTGAAATTCCAGTTAGGCACAAACGCCAGCCCCAGGAATAGGCGACCGATGTCAATTTCGGTGGCACCGGGCGCGGTAATATCGATCTGACCGGAACGATAGGCCACTGGCTCATCGAACCAGTAGCGTACAATACGCGGCAGATCGACGGATTCATCATAAGTTTGGCCAACGCGATGCACACCGGCCCTAAACGCCCCCAAAGTGATTTTGGTAGCCACTGGCAAATCCTGACTATCGACGTTTACAGTGCCGGTCTGATTGGCATCCTCGTACAGACGCACGCGTACGGTGCCATCTACATAGGGCAAATTGTGTCCCGCGATCGCAAAGCCACTGGCGACCTGTGCAAGCCCCGCCAGGCTAAAGGTGATGGAGGCGGAACTGGCGGGAATGCGGGTAATCAGATCCGCATCACTGCTTTGCATATTTTCCGCTGGCATACTGCTCAATGGGTCAGTGTTAAAATTCAGCGTTTCACTATCGAGCTGACTGCCCACTATCATATGCAACTTTCGACTCACAGCCATAAATACAACTCCCGGCGCCGCTGGCCCAAGCGACTTGTAATGCCTATCACCAATGCGGCGCGACCGTTGTCAAAGCCCCAACGTGGATGCTGCACATTGACCACATCCCCCAACTGCACCGTTTGTGACGACAGAAAGCACACCGCTTTCCACACGCGACGCCGGGTATTGCGCAAACCTGCCAGCCGATTGCATTCACTCTGCGCACCGGCCTGGGTCGCCAGCAAAGTGTCGCGTCGACGATTCTGCGCCAGCGGGTAATCGCTGACAGCATTGGTCACGGTGACCGTGCTGTATTCCGTGCTATACAAGTCCCGGTCAATGGCAGTTAAACCGTCACCCAAGGAATCCGCGCTTTGCACCTGCCAGTTGCGCTTATAACCCACCGTGTAGTCGGTAACGGGCGGCTCGTCGGATTCCATGGAAAAACCATCGGCCACCATGTCGGCATCGGTTAGGGTAAAGGTCGCCTGTGCCGCTTGCGGTTCATCTAATCGATAGATCTGCAGCTTGCCCAAGCTGTCAAACCGGATCTGCGCCCCTATGGTTTGAAACTGTGTTAAAGCCTCTTCTAAGGTCATTTCATGACTGATTGAAAGTCCCAAGGTGTCGGTATTGGCAAAGGCAGTTAGATTGGCCGCATCCACCGAGATACCTTTAAGGCCACACAAGTGAGTGATCATTTCCGCAGCGGTTTGATCTTCCTGCTCCACGTCCACGGTAATGTCACCCACCGGTGGCTGGCTCAGGGTAAACTCAGCATTGGTAAGGTCCTCACTGGCCAGAGTAACGGCCACACCGTTGTCGCGCACCGTCATCGATGTGGCCGGGTTGCTGTGGGCCTTATATTTCAACGTGACGCCATCCACCAACACGGCCTTGGCATTAAACACACTACCCAAGCGGATAGGATTGCTCTCACTGCCCACCGGCACTCGTATGGTTTCCGCACGATCGTAGATCGTCCACTGCAGGCGGCCGCTACTGGGGCGGCTGATACCACCGTTGATCGCATCAACCGCCAAACGGAAGTCGCTGCGCACCCAGCCGGCATCCCCCAGATACAACTGCAGAGGGTAACCCCGCCAATAGAGATCCAGCCAGCTGTCCAAACTGCCATCGTTGACCAAATCCATATCGCCCACGGTGGCGCTGCCCAGGCGTTCGACAATTTCCGGGCTGTTAGCCATGACGGCGCGGTAGCAGGTGTGCGCGGGTGTTTCGCCTTGGCCGGTCTGGTAGGCCTGGCTGGCAACATACACTGTGCCGGTTGAGTGAGTCGCCTCCACCAGTATCACCGGCTCGGCATTGGCGTCGCGCAGCCAGGCGCTGTATTGTTCGTCGGTAATCATCCTATGGCCTCACTCTTGGCATTGAGCGCCAGTGCACGCACGTTGTTTTGATCGCTGGCTTCAATCGCCTGCTTGGTGCCCTCGCGCTGCTTCGAGGCCCAATTGGCAATTGTCAGATTGTCTTGACGCAATTGATTAATCTCTCGCTGTAGATCGCCAGACTGTCGCACGATTTTTTTCAGCTCTGCCACCATCTCATCATTGGCGGCAAAGGCAATCGGCGGATAGCTCAGTGTCACAGGAATCGTGCGGCCATCGGGCAAGGGGACGGCTGCCTCGGGACCTGCTTCACCAAAAATGGAGGGCTCGTTGGCGATCCCGCCCTTGGCGTAAAAGCTCCAGTTTCCCCAACCAATGTTAACGGGATTTTCCGCGATCCAGGCGTTATAAGCTTCGGTAAAATTAGGCGTCCAGCCATCGGCGACACCTGCCGCCAACCAGTCCGCCCAGGTATCGTAATCATAAGCAGGCGCAGCCGGCTCAGATGGTGGGGTGTAACCCACCGCTTCCTGAATGGCTACAGGCAGCACCGCCAGGTTGATGTCCAGCTCTTCAGCCAGCGAGCCAATCGCCAAGTTGAACACGTCTCCCAGCGCTCGCAGCTCATCGGTCATCGATACATCGAGGTCATTGAGGTCGATACCAAAGTCGGCTGCGAGTTCGGCCAGACTGGTGTTAAAGCCCTCCAGCAGATCCAGGGTGGTTAAGCCAAGGGCATTGGCCAGTGCTTCCAGCTCTGCTTTCATATCGCTGCCGAGATCGTCGATCTCCAACCCCAAGCTACCCAACAGTTCCATATTGGTGAGGTTGAGCGAGTTGCCCAGTTCCACCAACTCCTTCGCGGTGGAGCTATCCAGGTTTTGAATATCAATGCCAAAGCTCGCCGCCAGGTCACTAAAGCTAATACCGAGCATGTCCAGCAAATCGCTGGAGGAGATTTGCAGAACCTCGGCCAGGTCGCCCAGGCGCTCCACGCTCGCAGAGGACATCAGCCCCAGCTCGTCGCGAAAGTCGCCGGACAGGTCGCCAAAACTGTTGCGCAACAGTTCCAGTAATTCGGTAGAGGACACACCTAACTCGCCCGCCAGGTAACGGATATCCTCCGACATACTGACCGACAAGCCATCGATGCTGCCGTCGAATACACCGATAACGTCTTTTACTTTGTCATACAGCGAGTCGTGACGGCGGTTAAAAATATCCCCCAAGTCGAAAAAACCATTGCTGCTGGTATCGTTAATAACCCCCAGCTTATCGCCCAGGCTGCCGTTGAGATCACCAAAGCTCAGCGTCAACAGATCGAGCAATTCCTCAGAGGAAACGGATAAAGTATCCGCCAGGGCCGATAGCCGGGTTTCCATCTCTTGCGACATGGAACCGAAGTTCACCCCAAAGTCCTCGGCCAGATCCTGGATATTGATATCAAAGGAATCGATCAGGCTCGCCACTGTCACATCGCGGGCCAATCCCAGGGCCGCCAACTGACTCGCCAGCTCCACTGCCTCTTCCTGTCGGCTATCGATTGCCGCCTGGGCTTGCTGTTCTGCGAGCTGCGCATATAACGCGGCCAGTGTGTCCGATTCAGCCACCGTCGTCGGCTCGGGCTGAGTCGCTGCGCCAAAGGCATTGGCGACTGTGTTTAACTCGCGGTTAACCCCCAGGAAAATATCCCGATAAGCATCACTGCTGGCATAAAAATCGCGGGCAATCTTCAGGTAACTGCTGGCAATCCGGGTGGCATCCTGGGCGGCCCCGTTATCACCGGCCTTGGCGGCTGCAATGGCAGCCTCAAACTGGGTTTTCGCTTCCGCCAACTGCTGCTCCGGCGTCAGAACGGTAAGCTCACCCAACTGCAACGAATCCGCATAGGCCAGCAGTTGCTGCTCTGCCGCCAGTGCCTCGCGGTAGCGCTGTTGCTCGGTGCGGTAGAGCGCATCTGCTGCCCGCTGTTGCTCCGCTAGGAGCGACCGCTCCTCAGCAATGCGCTGTTCAATATCGGAACCAGTGCCATACAGCCCATCGATCAAGCTGTCGATACCGGATTCCAGCCGTCCCACCAGCTGCTGCTGTTGCTCCAACGCACGATAGTATTCCTCCATCACCGGCACCAGGGCGATCAAGGCCGCAAACTGCCGCTGGGCAGCCTCATCGGCCAAATCCATCGACTCCACCAGTTGACGGAACTTCTGACGGCTTTCGGGCAGCTCCGCATTCAATGCCTGGAACGACTCGCGCAGCCCCTGCTCAAACACTATAAAGCGCTCGCTCTCCGTCATAAAGGCGGTGGAGTAATTGCTGGCGGCGACGGCAAAGGCGTCAGCACCACCAAACAAGCCGGTCAGGGTATCCGCCGCTCTTATACCGGCTTCGTCCAGTTCGAGCACGCGCATACCCAGGTTATCAACGACCTCGTTGGCGCCAACGAGGTTGAGGGACAACCGGGTTAAAGTGGTAGCCGCAACCTCGCCCTCTAAAATCAAATCGTCAAAGGGGAACGCGCTGACAGTCTTATGGAGCTGACCAAACCAAAACGGCAAGTCACTGGCGACGGTTTTGGTATCGTCAAGCGTCGGCACAAAGCGAACCAGCACCCGTTTAAGATCACCGGTTGCACTGCCTACCAAACCCACAGCGGAGATGATGCCACCAGCGTGATCGCTGATTTCCGTCATGGAAAGGCCAGCGGTGAGAATATCCAGTACTTCGTCAAACTGGCCACCAACAGCGTCTCCCCAAGCCGTCACAAACTCCCCAGCCGCTTTGTCAATTTGGCTTTGGTCGACGCGATTATAGGCCGCAGAGCCAAAGAATGCGCCGTTGGCATGGCCCGCATCACTGGACTTGCCTTTTAGCGCAACACCGGCCAGGTCGACGGTTTGCCCCAGCGTCTCGGCAGCTTCCACCATGGTTTGATCCATGAGTAAAAACGCATCCAACATTGCGCGCGCCGCCTGATCGCCTTCGCTGCCAACGCGGCGAGACATCGAGGTCAACTCCAGCCCGGATGCGGCAATTTCGGTATCTCGCAAATAGCGACCGCCGTTTAGGTCGGCCGCGTGAACTCCCAGGCTTACCCGTTTTTTACCATCACCACCAAAGGCGACATCGACCAGAGCGCCCAGGGCGGCCCCAATTAATGCGCCCACAGGCCCGGCCCAAGCGCCCATTTGCATGCCGGCAATGGCACCTGAAGCGGCACCGGCAATACCACCGATAGTACCGCCGGCGATCTGACCGTAGCTGTGTTCGGCTTGTTTGCCAAACAAACCCTCGCCAATGGCGTTACCGGCCTTGCCGCCCAGATATGCACCTCCAGCCGTAAGCAAGCTGCCGCCGGCCAGACCGCCCGGCAGCTGACCCATGTTAGCCGCCGCAGAGACCAGGGTATCGGCCGCACCGTTAAAGCCGATATTGGTGAGAAAGTCGGCCGCATAACCCACGCCACTCCACAGTGTGCCGTTAATACCGGTGAGAAGGCCACCGCCGGACAACAAGTCTGTCAGGCTGCCGCCACTGTTTCCGGCTGAGAGGAGATCCCCGGCATTGATGCCAGTGCTGCCAAAGGGGCTGCCGGAGCCGGCCAGGCCCAACTGCACCAAAATGGGTTTGGTCAGTGCCTGGTGGGCTAGTTCCGCTAACAGCTTTTTAAAGCCGTTTTCCAGCCGGTCTGCAAACTCCTCAAAGTTCTCGAAAGCGCCTTGCCACACATCGGCAAAGATTTCGTCAATGCGCTCGGTGGCAGTTAACCAGGCCTCGGCAAACGGATCTGCCTGGTTCGCTAGCGCTTCCGCTGCCAGCTGCTGGTCGTACATGGCGCCGGCCAACTCGCGCACACGCGCCTTTTGGGTCTCGGTCGCATTAGCGGACAGCTTGCGCAGCTCAATCTCAATCGCGCGTTCTCGGTCCGAGAGCTGCAGCAGCTTGTATTCGGCCTCTAAACTCTTCAACAGGGCCTGGTCGCCGGCCAGCTGCCGCTTCACTTGTTTTTCGCGCAGCTCGGTTTCTTTTTGTTGTTGCTCTTTGAGGGCGGAGGTCTTCTCTTGGTAGAACGCGGCATCCGCCTCCAGCTCCGCGATAAAGGCTTGCTCTTTGGCCTTGCGGTGCTCCTCGGCGTGCTGCGTTTCCGCCTGAGCGCGCAAGTTCAGATAGTTGTTGTGTTCCTCCAGCAGGCGGGCGTATTCAGTTTTGCGTTTGTTGCGGCCGGTGCCGACGGTGAGCCGCTTATCCTCCAACGCCGCCATGGCCTTTTCGGTTTGCTGGATCAGGGATTCTATGGCCGCCAGATTCCCGGCAGCCGCTTTGGCCCGCAGGATCTCGTCGCTCACCGCCGCGATACGCGCTTCCAGGCCTTGCTTCTGAGCCTTCGCGCTGCGCCCCACAAACCGGCCACCGTCCAGGCGCGCTTGCAGGGCAGCCAGTTCCTGTTCCAGCGTGCGCACGGAAGGACTGCCTGAGACCAGCTCGTTGAGGGACTCCGCCGCATTCGCGAGCGCCTGGGCAATGGAGCGGGAGAGGCCCACCCCCTCGTCCAACTTGCCCACAAACTGGCTGACGGCATTGGTGAGCTGTGTGCCCGCCCGCTCCACCGACAGGGGAATTTCCGTAAACTGCGCGTTAATATTGTCGGCCTGATTGATCAACGACTGAAAGACATCTTTACTTAAGACTTCCCCATTCAGCACCGCCTGGCGTAATTCTCCCACGGTCATGTTCATACCGCGCGCAATGCGCACCGCCAGTTCGGGCAGGTTCTCCAGAATGGAGTTCATCTCCTCCGCGCGGAAGGTGCCCGCCGCCAAACCTTGAGTGAACTGCAACAGCCCGTTGTTCATCTGGGTGTTGGTCGCGCCGCTGATCACGCCCAGCTGCTGCACCAGGTTGGTCAGCTCCAGCATCTGCTGATTGTTGGCCTCCAGCTCCGGTGCAACACGGGCCAACCCCTGGAACAGCTCGACTGTGGTACGCAGGGCCACGCCATTGTTCTGAGTAATGCCGAACAGCTCGGCGCTGACCTGGTTATAGTCGCCGGTCTGGCGGGTGGCGGTTTTGATCCGCTGTTGCAGCACATGGAAGTCATCGGCCATGCGTACAGCCTGGGCACTGATATAGCCCAGACTGAGCCCGGCCAATGCATTTCGCAGGGTCAGAAACTCCCGGCTATTGCGACCAACTGAGGCGGTCAAATTGTCCGTTGAGCGGGAAGCGGCCCTGCTGTCTGTCGAGTACTTTTTAACAGAGCCGGTCGCCTTGTCCGCACTAATACTGTTGCCGGTAAACGCCTGACTCAGCTGCTCCACTTCCTTGCGGGCACCCACAATCTCCGCCTTCAGGTCTTTGCCGTCAGCGGTCATTTTCAGGGAGAGTTGCAAGTTAGCGGTTTGGCTCATGCCTAGGCATCCTCGGCGTCGGCCATGTCAGCGGCCTCATTGAGTACGGTTATTTCCATCAGCTGCAGGTCGCTCCAGAGCTGATCCTGCACGGCTTCGTCCAGGTTCTCCCGGCGCGCCAGCCGTTGCAGCTGGATATCGGCAGCGGAGTAATTCAGTCGCAGCAGGCGCCCAGTCATGGGGGCATAGTCCCACTGGGTTTGCAGCGCCATGAACAATTGCCAGGTGTGGCGGTTGCAATACCAGATTACCGGCGGTTTTTCGTCTGCCGGCTGAGCCGCCAGCAGCTCGTCAACATCCACACCAAAGAAGGCGGCTTGCTCCTGGAGCCGCTGCCGGTTGCGCGCCATCTTTTTGCGCAACCCGGCGTTGACCCAATAGCGCGCCGCGTCGGCTAGTTTCCCAGGCGCGCTTTCTGTCCGCTGCTCGCTTCCTGGTAGGCGGCCCAGATCGAGTTGCGCAAAATGGGATTGTTCAGCACGGCCTGCTTCTGCGCGTCGTTAAATTCCAGCGGTTCACCGTTTTCGTCGGCCAACTTGTTATCCCAGCCACGCAACACCTCTTCACAGGCTTCGCGCACCACGTCCTTGATTTTCTTGGCCGGCACCTCTTCCTCACTACCGGTGTCCGCACTCTCTCGAAGCTCTTTTACCAGGGCTTTATTGTAGTTTTGCACCCGCTCCATCAGCGCATCGGAGTCCGGCTGGCTCAGCAGCTTAAACACACCGCCAAAGGTCTTTTTCACCTGACCGGTTTTCTCCGGCCACATCACGGTCACCGGGTATTCAAAGGTGGTTTCACCGGCAGTTTTGATTTTCAACATGGGGGCATCCTCAAAGAATCATAAAAAACTCTAACCCAATCACGGCGACCGAGGCCGCCGTGGCGTCCTGGATTGCCGTTATCGATGGATAAACGAAAAGTCCAGGTTGCGGCCGGTGGGCACAATGTTCACGTCCAGGTTGAGGTGGGCAATGCCATCCTCATAGGTGCGACTGACATTCAGCACTTCCACGTTGGGAATGGCCAGCTCAAAGATAGAGCCGTCATCCGTCACGTCGGTGCCCAATTGGTACGCCAAGGCCCCGGTGGTGTTCTTGACCGACAGATCAAAGAAGTTAATGGTATCCACTTCGGGCTCCTCGATGGTCAAACTCAGCTTGCTTTCGCGGCCGGTCGTGGTAATCGACTCACCGTCACTGACATTGCGGTACTTGAACTGCACGCCGGCATCTACCTCCAGTTTCGTCATGCTGAGCGCCTGACCGAAAAAGGTGAACGTGGACACATTGGCAGCATTCACGGGCAGCGGCAGCTTGAAGCTACCATAGGTCGCGTTGGGTAGGCTCGCCGCTTTCTCCGGGGTGTTGTACAACCCAAAGAAGGTGAATTTCACCACCGGCTTACCGCCCGTACCCAGGGTAAATGCATAACTGCCCTGTACACCGGTAATCTTGTGTAGCGTGCTGTCGGCGTAGTAGTAGATGGTGAGCGACTTAAACGCCGTGTCGGCCAAATTGTAAGTCACATCCGTAGTGGCGTTGACCGTCTCCGAGGTGGCACAAGCCTGGTAGAGCAGGGAGTAAGCCACCGGCACATCTTTGGTGCCAGAGCCTCCCAACTCCACCTCCACATCCACCGCTACATAGGTGCCCACACGCAGGGAACCCTGCGAGCCGAAATACCCGGTAATGTTGTTGCGATCAATCGTATTGCCCTCAATCGGCCGCACGTTCACCGATGACACCAGCATGGCATTGCTGGCATCTGGGGTCGCGTCGGTGCCATAGGTGGCTTCTAACTTGGCCAGCAACAGTTGGCGATCTTCCAGTAAGCGAGTCATGGGTTACTTATCCTTTGCGGGTGAATTGGTAGCAGTGGTGGCGGGGGCTTTTTTCTCTTTCTTCACTGATCCCGCCTTATGGGTGGTGGGCGCTTTAAACTTCACTTTGCCCATGTCGTGGTAATTGGGTTTCTTGGCCATAACAGTCCTCACTATGAGTTGGCTTCGCGATAGCGTTGGGTGATAAATTCGTCCTGCCACCAGAGCACGCCATTATCAAATGACAGTAAACCCGATGGCCCCAGTTGCAGCGGCGTGTAATCGGTGGGTGAAAAGCCAAACAGCAGCTGGCGGATCTCATCCCTTACCGTGGCCAGTTCCGCATTCGCTCCCTTGCCGGTGCGGTCGTTGGCTTTTTTAATCACCGTTACCACCGCGATGCGCTCGGTCACCTGCTGCAGTGCGGGGCCAGTGGCGCGACTGTTCTGGCCAGGGGTTTCCCTTAGCGGCACCACATAAACCGTGGGTGTAACATTCGGGGCCTTGCCGGCCTTCATCACGGCTGCCAGTGCCACCGCACCATCCACCTTTTTGATGCTGCTCGCGGTTTCGAGTCGAGACTCAATCGCTACCAGCATCAGATGAACCCGCCAGATGTCTTGCGACCAAACACCCGGCCGTCACTATCCATCACCACACCGTTGCTGGCCGGTGCCGGAGCCGCCTGCCCGGCAGTCACGCCCAGGTTCACCCGACCGGCCGCCACATCCTTGAGGTAGGCCACGGTGCTCTTGTAACTCGCCTCCACCGTGTCGGGCCGGCCATCGGTGTACAGGAAGTAACGCGCAAGGTCACAGGCGGCCCGCTCTATCACCGCTGGCACATCCACCAGGGGCAGTTGCACACGGCCCTGCAGGTAACTGTTGATCAAGCTGGTGGCTTCGGCGATCACCTCGGCCACGCGATCCGCATCCACGCTACCAACGCCGTCGCGATCGGTGAGATCAATCAACTCGTCTTCACCAAACCGCTTGATCAAATCATCTTGGGTACAGTACATGCGCGTTACTCGTTAATGATTGAAAGTCGAAAGCCTTAAAGCTTCACCACCTGGTCTTCGTCCACCTCGCAGACATCGACCACCAGCAGCGGCTCCGCCTTCAGCCGCTCCACCAGCGCGTCGGTTACGCCGTCACCCGCCACGTAGGTGGTACCCGTCCAGGCGCGACCGCCACGCCGAAAGCCATCGCGCTTGGAGGTCACGCGCAGGGCTTCGATTTTTTTTCCGTCTTTTTTCTCTGCTTTGTTAGCCATGATTTATTCCAGCCTTATCAGGATTGCAATCAGTGTTTGAAAACAGCGCGGCCAGGCCGCGCATTCAGGGTGCTAGCGGATTATTCCAGCCAGGGCACCACCAGCACTTCCACATCCTTGTAGTTGTGGTTATCTTCGCCATTGGCCAGCGTCGCTTTTTCAATGACCTTTTTCGCCGCCGCGCGGTTACTGGGACCGCACACCAACAGGTTGGGCTTGATGCCGATGGGGCGGCCCTCATCGCTCTTGAAGGCCATCATGGCGGCCACGGCGGCGTCATAGTTGGCTTCATCCAAGGTGGCCTTGGAGCCGAACGCCAGTTGCCACAGACCAAAGCCCGCATTCACCCGCGCATCGATACCGTAGAGGTATTCATCGCGCATAAAGACGTTTTGGTCGCTTTCGTCCTGCAGCGAGTTCAGGTTGTAATCGCGGCGACGCTGGAAAATCAGCGGCTTGATCGACCGGCTGGTATCGAGCAGATACCAGGGGTTGCCCGCGCCCGACTGCATGTTAGAGACCGAGGTAATGCCGGTCTCGTCATTGCCCACCGGGTGGTCGGTATCGAAGAAGTACTGGCCGTCATAGCACACGGCGGAGAACCCCGACGTCAACAACGCGAACACCAACTCGTCCGGGTGGGTGGCGGCCGCGTTACCCATCTCACTGAAGAGCGGGGTAAAGACGCCATACACATCGTCTTCAATGTCGTCGCGGGGCACCGACACCGTGGATTCAAACTTCTCGTTTTTCAGGGTGTAGTCATGTGCCGCCAGGCTTTTAATCACGCGATCCCCGACCCACTTGCGCAGGCGCGGCCATTGCCCCAACCAGGCATACTTCTCTTCTTTAGTGGTCGAGGGCACCAGGGTAGCGACCTTCTGCCACTGGGCGGGCGTGGTGGTCAGTGCCTGGCGAAAGGCGGTTTTAAAGGCGGTGAACATGCCCGCCAAATTGGCTTTGTTAATAATCACAATTTAATCCTCCGTTAAATGGCCCATCCTTGGGCGAAGCATCCTGTGTACCACTAACCGGGCTGCACTTAGCCGATATCGACCCACACACCCACACTATCGACGTCGGTGATCTTGCCGGCGGCGGAGCGGGTACCGGTGCCGTCGGTCTGCGCCACCGTCTGGTCGTCAACGATGTAGCATGTGTTGCCGATATCGGCGCGGGTAATGGAGCCGTCGTTGACCAGGCGGTGCTCGCCAGTGCGGGTCGCCACGGTGGTATCTCCAGCCGCTTGGGACACCGACTCTTGGGCAATGCCACGCACCGTTAAGCCGGTTGCGGTGGTCGCGGGGGCGGCATCACCGTTAGCATCCAGCACCACCAGGGCACCGGCATAAATCACCGCACTCGTGGCCAGAGGATCGCTGCGATCCTCGCCGGCACGGCGCGGGGTATTTCGGTCTTTAGTTAAAGCGGTCACGAGTCAGTCTCCTGTGTGCGCGATAAATCGGGTTTAAAAGGTCTTTACCGGGGGTGATAAGGGTTATTTGTTTTTGGCGTACTCTACCGGGTCGATACCAGTGGCCGTGCAGATCGCCAGCTCCGCCTCGGTCAACTCGCCCTCCTTTTCACCGTCTTGGGCGCCGGCCTTGGTCGATTGCATCCCGGACAGGGCGGCGATGGGCTGCGCGGTTTCCAGATAACTGGTGAGAGCGGCGATGTCTTTATTGCCCAAATCCCGCGCCCACTCCTCCTGGGCCTTGTGCAACTTGCCGCTTTCCAGGCCATCGGTAACCAGCTTGTCCACCTCACCGCCATTGATCTTCGCGGTCAGAGCCGCCAACTCGGTGCGCAGGTCATCCACGACACCGACGGGCACAAACTTGGCCGGATCTGGCTCGCCAGTCGGTGGGGCTTTATCCAGCTGCGCTTTCAAGGCCGCCAGCGCTGTTTCGGTGTCGTCCAACTTGCCGGCCTGGGTTTGCAGTGCGGTCAAGGCCGCCAAGGCATCAGCCTCGTTGGTGTCTTCGGGCAGGCCCAGCGCTTTCAGCAGGGCAGCTAAAACAGGATTCATATCCGTGTCTCCTTGGTTGATGGATGGGTCAAAACACGCGGCCGCCAGCGACTCCAATTCCTGCATGCCGTCGAGTGCAGGGTTGTTGGTGATGGCGGCCATGTAGATATCCAGCACTTCGCCGGTTTTGGGGTGATAGGGGAAGACCGCCGAGATATAGCGGTATTCGCCATTGTCGATGTAGGTCTGGGCGCGGGGTGTCCACTCCACGCCAGTGGCAAAAAGGCCCTCACCGTCGCGCCATTCCAGGTTGGCGCCACGAAACCAGCCGGCGGCCGGGGCGGCGGTGCCGCTCTGGCCCGCATGCAGGGTCTGGTGTTCGTAGTCAATGACAGAAGGGTTGGTGCGCAGGGCCGCGCGGGCAATGACTTTTTCGGCGACCGCCGCATCGATAAACCAATGGGGAGCGTTTTCAGGGCGACCGTCTTTGGCGCGGAAGGAGCCCGCTGGCAATAGCTGAATTGCATTGCCGCCATCGGTAATGGCAAAGGACAGGGCCGCGACGGCAAAAGCTTTTTGGGAGGTCTTGGATTTCATGCACCCCAGTGTAGGGGTGCTTGAAGAGGAATTGATCTAGCAAATGTTAAGAAATTAAGGCGATCAATTTAAACATCATATGTAGCTAAGAGCGCATCCCTGGCAGATTCAATATCTTCAATTATTTTCTGCCGACGCTCTTCGGTCACCTGCGGGGACTTAGAGTTATATTCTTTTTCTATTGGACTTTGGACTGAATTACGCGCACAGGAACACAGTTCCTGCCTGCGCAGGAATATTAGCTCCCATCAATTTTGCAAAAAACTTGGTGTTAGCCCACGCTCATCGATAGTTCACTGAATTCCT